>BNJS01003023.1_pt1 | contig 58498 bp, 84 predicted proteins | sample 8540461 | NCBI WGS metagenome assembly BNJS01 (sample SAMD00202454, study PRJDB9452) | human saliva metagenome | isolation source: human saliva | place: Japan
GGGACACACACACACACACACATTGGTCACACACACACACACACACACACACACACACACACACACACACACACACACACACACACACACACACACACACACACACACACACACACCATTGACACACACACAACGTCATTGCACCGCGACACCACGCTCCCCGCCGATTCAATCAGGCGGCGTTCCCCATATCGGCCAGCGTGTCCGCACCATAAATCTGCGGTTCGCGCGCACCGAGCAAATTGAGATTGCCGTTGATTTAACAGGATGTTTTTCATATCGGTTTGTTCCCTTTGATGGCGTAAAGTCCGAATAATCTGTTTCAGGTATTGTACGTCTGAAAACAGACGGCTCATCTTATAGCATCGTTCCACCTGCTTTCAAGCGGCAAACTTCGGCAACGGCAAACCAAGCCTAATAATGGCTGATTCACATTGCCTGGCCAATACCCTGCGGCCATCAATACACAGCCGGAAATGGCCGGGCAGGCCTTCTATTGAATCGACCATCTTTGCCATATGAGGCCGTCTGAAAACGTTGCCAGTTGAGAAAAACGCCGTCTTTCAGACGGCGTTTTGTACTGCTTATGCCTGCGGCTGTTCGTCGGCAGACGTTTCAACCGGAGCGGCGGCAACCGTTTCTCCCGATTGCGCAGCTGCTGCTCCGCCCATTGGCGGCGGCGCGTGCGGTGTAAGTCAAGCCTGTACCGGCCGGAATCAGGCGGCCGACGATGACGTTTCTTTCAGGCCGCGCAAGTCGTCCTGTTTGCCCATAATCGCGGCTTCGGTCAGCACGCGCGTGGTTTCCTGGAAGGACGCGGCAGAGATGAAGCTGTCGGTAGACAAAGAGGCTTTGGTAATACCCAGCAGGATGTTGTCGAAAGCGCGCCGGTTCCTTGCCTTCGGCAACGGCTGTCTCATGGCCGCCATCACGTCGGCGCGTTCCACCTGTTCGCCGGTGATGAAGCGGGTTTCGCCCGGATCGGCAATGTTCACGCGGCGCAGCATCTGACGGATGATGACTTCGATGTGCTTGTCGGAAATGCTCACACCTTGCAGGCGGTAAACTTCTGCACCTCTTGAACAATGTAGCGTGCCAGCGCTTCGATGCCTTTCAAACGCAGGATGTCGTGCGGATCAACCGAGCCGTCTACGATGGTCTCGCCACGAGTTTACGACTTGGCCGTCGTGCACCAGAATCTGTTTCTCTTGGAAATCAGGGTTTCGTGTGCTACGCCGTCCACATCGGTAATGATGAGGCGTTGTTTGCCTTTGGTTTCTTTACCGAAACGACACGGTACCGGTTACTTCGGCCAGCATGCTACGGCATCTTTCGGGACACGGGCTTCAAACACTCGGCCACGCGCGGCAGACCGCCGGTAATGTCGCGTGTTTTGGACGAAGCCTGCGGGATACGCGCCAACACGTCGCCCTTTGCCCGACTTCCTGATCTTCGCGTACGGTAATCACTGCGCCCACGGGAAGGCCATGGAAACGGGGGTTTCGGTGCCTGAGTACGGTAACTTCTTCGCCGTTTTCGTCGAGCAGTTTCACCGTCGGACGCAGCAGTTTGCTGGTGCTGGAAGGCGGCGTTTGCCGTCGATCACCACCAAAGTGGAGAGGCCGGTGATTTCGTCGGTTTGATCGGCAACGGTTACGCCTTCTTCCACGTTTTCAAAGCTGCACGCGGCCGGCGTATCTCGGTAATCATCGGACGGGTATGCGGATCCCAAGTGGCCAGGGTTGTGCCCGGCTTTGACTGGTCGAGAGCCGTCCTGCACCAGCAAAGGTGGCACCGTAAGGTACTTTGTGGCGTTCGCGCTCGCGGCCGACTTTCGTCGTGAATCACGAGTTCGGAAGAGCGGCCGATAACGATCAGCATCTCGCCCTTTGTTGTTGCCACATAGCGCATCTGGCTGCTGAGCGCGCGGTACCGTTGGATTTCGCTTCCACGTGGCTGGCGGCAGCGGCACGGGAGGCGGCACCACCGATGTGGAAGGTACGCATGGTCAGCTGTGTACCCGGTTCGCCGATGGATTGCGCCGCAATCACACCACGGCTTCGCCCGGTATTGACCACTTTGCCGCGTGCCAAGTCGCGGCCATAGCACTTGGCGCACACAGCCGTAGCGGGTTTTACGGGTAATCGGGGTGCGGACTTTCACTTCGTCCACGCCGGAGCGGTCGATCGATGTCCACCAGCTGCTCGGTCAGCAGGGTGCCCGGCTTCCACCAGTGTTTGCGCCGCTGGAAGGATCAACGACGTCTTGCGCGGTAACGCGTCCCCAAAATACGGTCGCGCAGTGCTCAATCACATCGCCGCCCTGTACCACGGCTTTCATGATGAAGCCGTCTGAGTGCCGCAATCGTCCTCCACCACCACCAAGTCTTTGGGTAACGTCCACCAAACGGCGGGTCAGGTAACCGGAGTTGGCGGTTTTCAAACGCGGTATCGGCCAAACCCTTACGCGCACCGTGGGTCGCGATAAAGTATTGCAATACCGACAGGCCTTCGCGGAAGTTGGAGGTAATCGGGGTTTCGATAATCGAGCCGTCCGGGCTTTTGCCATCAAAGCCGCGCATACCGGAAAGCTGTTTAATCTGGGCCGCAGAACCACGGGCACCGGAGTCGGCCATCATGTAGATGGAGTTAAACGACTCTTGCTCCACTTCGTTGCCGTCACGGTCGATGACTTTCGTTTGGACAGGTTGTCCATCATCGCTTTAGCGATTTTATCGCCGGCGCGGCCCCCAAATATCGACCACTTTGTTGTAACGTTCGCCGTTGGTCACCAAAGCCTTGACGGTATTGGTCTTTCGATTTCTTTCACTTCGGCGTTGCGCTTTCGGCCAACAGTTTCCGGCTTTCTCTTTCGGCATTTCCATGTCGTCCACACAGATGGAGATACCGCCTTTGGCTGCAAAATCCGAAAGCCGGTATACATCAAGTGGTCGGCGAAAATAACCGTATCGCGCAAAGCCGCACAGGCGGAACGATGCGTTAATCAGCTTGGGAAATTTCTTTTTCTTCAGTGCCTTGTTGATGTATTCAAACGGCAGGCCCTTCGGCAGGATTTCGCTCAACAGATGCACGGCCAACGGTGGTTTCGTAACGTGGTAACGACCGGTTCGAATTCACCCGCTTCGTTTTTCACCCATTCGCGCAGACGCACGGTAATTTTCGTGCCCAATTCAACTTGTTTTGGTGTGGTAGGCACGTGTGCTACTTCTTTCACATCGGAGAACAGGCTGCCTTCGCCCTAGCCGTTGATTTTGTCGCGGGTCATGTAGTAGAGACCCAATACGATATCCTGAGACGGTACGATAATCGGCTCGCCGTTGGCGGAGACAATACGTTGTTCGAAGCCAGCATCAAGGGTGCGGGCTTCCATTTGCGCTTCCAAGCTCAACGGAACGTGTACCGCCATTTGGTCACCGTCGAAAGTCGGCGTTGAACGCGGCAGCACACCAACGGATGCAGCTGAATGGCTTTGCCTTCGATCAGGATCGGGTTCAAAACGCTTGAATACCCAAACGGTGCAGGGTCGGCGCACGGTTCAGCATAATCGGATGTTCGCGGATGACCTCATCCAAAATATCCCATACTACCGGCACTTCCTGTTCGACCAGCTTGGCCGCCTTTCACGGTAGCGGCTTCGCCGCGTACTTCCAGCTATGGAAAAATAAACGGCTTTGAACAGCTCCAAGGCCATGTTTTTCGGGCAGACCGCATTGGTGCAGAGCGCAGGTAGGGGCCTACGGTAATCACGGAACGACCTGAGTAGTCTACACGTTTACCCAACAGGTTTTTGACGGAAAGCGGCCGCCCTTACCTTTAATCATGTCGGCCAGCGATTTGAGCGGGACGCTTTGTTGGCGCCGGTCATGGCTTTACCGCGACGACCGTTATCCAACAGGCGAGTCAACCGCTTCCTGCAACATGCGTTTTTCGTTGCGGACGATGATGTCGGGAGCGTGCAGCTCCAGCAGGCGTTTCAGACGGTTGTTACGGTTGATGACGCGACGTATAAAGTCGTTCAAATCGGAAGTGGCGAAAACGACCGCCGTCCAACGGCACCAACGGACGCAAATCGGGCGGCAATACGGGCAGGACGTCCATAATCATCCATTCCAGCTTCATGCCGCTGCGCTGGAACGCTTCCAGTACTTTCAAGCGTTTGGCCAGTTTTTTGATTTTGGTGTCCGGAGCCGGTGCTTTCCAATTCCTGGCGCAGGATTTCAACTTCTTTTCGCAATCCATCTAACTTCGCCAACAGTTCGCGAATACCTTCGGCACCCATTTTTGCGTCGAAATCATCACCGTATTCATCCAGCTTTCTGATAATAATCTTCTTCACTCAGCAACTGACGACGTTGCAACGAGGGTCATACCGGGGTCGGTAATCACAAAAAGCTTCGAAATACAATACGCGTTCAATGTCGCGCAAGGTCATATCCAACACCATGCCCAGAGCGGGACGGCAGGGATTTCAAGAACCAAATGTGTGCTACAGGTGCGGCCAGTTCGATATGGCCCCATGCGTTCGCGGCGCACTTTGGACAGGGTTACTTCCACGCCGCATTTTTTTCACAGGTTACGCCTTTGAAATTTCAAACGTTATATTTTCCGCACAAACATTCGTAGTCTTTAACCGGTCCGAAAATTTTGGCGCAGAACAAAAGCCGTCGCGCTCGGCTTGAAAGTGCAGGTAGTTGATGGTTTCAGGCTTTTTCACTTCGCATAAGACCACGAACGGATGGTTTTCAGGAGAGGCGATGCCGATTTTTGATGGCATCGAATTCTTCTTCTATGCCCTGCGGTTTGCAGGGGAGTTAAACAGGTTCAATAATGCTTTCATTTTTGCTCCCTATGAGGACATTTTCGTCAGCTTTGGCTGCAGTATCGGTATCAGAAAGCAGGCCGTCTGAAAAAACGGCTTATCCGGCAAAACTCTGCACGGCTTGACTTTCCGATCGTGCCTTTATCTTTTGCGGCTCGGCTGAATATGGATGCCGGCACGAATAGTCGCGCTTTTCAGGTAGCCCTCAGCAGAGCCGTCTGAAACGGAACGATTAATAGCGTTCCAAGTCGATATCCAAGCCCAGAGAACGGATTTCTTTTGACCAACACATTGAATGATTCAGGCATGCCGGCATCAATTTTGTGTTCGCCTTTAACGATGTTTTCGTACATCTCGTTCGTCCGTTTACGTCGTCCGACTTTCACGGTCAGCATTTCCTGCAAGGTATAGGCTGCACCGTAGGCCTCCAAAGCCCAAACCTCCATCTCACCGAAACGTTGTCCGCCGAACTGGGCCTTTACCGCCAGAGCGGCTGTTGGGTAACCAGCGAGATACGGGACCGGTCGAACGGGCATGCATTTTTTCATCCACCAAGTGGTGCAGTTTCAAATAATGCATCACGCCGACAGTTACTTTACGGTCAAAACGGTTCGCCGGAACGGCCGTCATACAGGGTGATTTGGGTTTTGGTGTCGTTTGAAAGCCCAGTTTCTGTACTTCGGGGTCATCGCTCGGGATAGGCCAAATCGAGGAAGGCTTTGATTTCAGTCTCATGGCACCGTCAAATACCGGCGAGGCAAAAGTAGCACCGTTACGCAGATCGCGCCAATACTGAAGATTTCTTCATCACTCAGATGTGACAAATCTTCCTTTGCTATCGGCCCACCCAAGTCTCCGTTGTACATGGTATCCAGGAATTTGCGGATTTCGCTTGCTTTTGCGCTGCTCATCAACATACTTTTCCGATACGCTGGCCAATGCCTTTGGCTGCCCAGCCCCAAGTGAACCTCAAAATCTGGCCGATGTTCATACGCGAAGGTACGCCCAGCGGGTTTGACACGATATCTACTCGGACGTCCGTCTGCCATGTAGGGCATGTCTTCTACCGGCAGAATGCGCGATACCACACCTTTGTTACCGTGACGGCCGGCCATTTTGTCGCCGGCTTGCAGACGGCGTTTGATGGCAATAAATACTTTCACCATTTTTGTACGCCGGGTTGCACTCGTCACCCTGGGTCATCTTCTTGATTTCAAACAGGGTTTCCGCTTCTTCACGTTTGTCCTGTAGGCTGCCTTTAATCAATTCCAACTGTTTGGCAATGCTCATCGGCAACACGCAGATCAAACCAATCGTGTTTGCTGGGCAAGCCTGCCAGATATTCGGCGGTAATCTTACTGCCTTTTAGCCAATTTTCATCGGCCCGCCATTGGCTTTTTGACCGACTATCATGCGCGTTCGATACGGTCAAATGCATCGTTATCGAAAATTCTCAGTTGGTCATTCAAGTCCAAACGGTAACGTTTCAGTTCGGCATCAATAATCGCTTGGGCACGCTTGTCCCGCTGGATACCTTCGCGGGTAAAGACTTGAACGTCGATGACTGTACCGCTCATACCGGTAGGCATACGCAGCGATGTATCTTTCACGTCGGATGCTTTTTTTCACCGAAAAATGGCGCGCAGCAATTTCTCTTCGGGAGTCAGCTGGGTTTCACCCTTAGGCGTTACTTTACCCACTCAACACGTCGCCGGCTTCCACTTCCGCACCGATATAAACGATACCGGATTCGTCCAAACGGCTTTTGCATACGCTCGGACAGGTTCGGAATATCACGGGTAATATCTTCCGCACCCAGCTTGCGTCACGGGCAACGACATTCAACTCTTCAATATGAATCGAGGTATAACGGTCGTCTGCGGCTACTTTTTCGGAAATCAGAATCGAGTCTTCGTAGTTGTATCCGTTCCACGGCATGAAGGCGATAACCATGTTCTGACCCAAAGCCAACTCAGCCCAAGTCGGTAGATGCGCCGTCGGCCACCAGATCGCCACGCTGCAATACGTCTCCCGCTTTCACCGCCGGGACGTTGGTTGATATTGGTGGATTGGTTGGAACGGGTGAATTTCACCAAATTGTAAATATCCACACCCTACTTCGCCCGGCTAACTGTTTCGTCGTCATGGACGCGCACCACCACGCGGTTAGCATCAACATATTCAACCACACCGCCGCGACGTGCAACAATAGCGGTGGCACTATCCACCGCAACAGCACGTTCGATACCGGTACCGACCATCGGTTTTTCAGCACGCAGACAAGGCACGGCTTGACGCTGCATGTTGGCACCCATCAAAGGCACGGTTCGCATCATCATGCTCCAAGAACGGAATCAAAGAGGCTGCAACTGATACCGCTTTCGACCGGTTGCCACATCCTATATTGAACCCGATCTGTTGTAGCCATGATGGTCTCGCCTTTCTCACGGCAAGTGACCAAATCATCTACCAGATGACCCTTTCTGCATCTAATGCGGCATTAGCCTGAGCAATCAACGAAGCGGCCTTTCTTCAATGGCAGACAAATATTCAATATCGTCAGTTACTTTACCATCCACCACTCGACGATACGAGTTTCCAAGAAACCGTAATCATTGGTGCGGGCATAAACTGATAATGAGTTAATCAGACCGATATTCGGACCCTCAGGCGTCTCTCAATCGGACAAACGCGACCATAATGAGTCGGATGTACGTCGCGCACTTCGAAACCGGCACGTTCACGCGTCAAACCACCCGGTCCCGAATGCTGAAACACGACGTTTATGGGTGATTTCCGACAACGGATTGGTCTGATCCATAAACTGCGACAGTTGGCTGGATCCGAAAAAATTTCTTTTAATTGCCGCAGAAACAGGTTTGGCATTGATTAAGTCTGTCGGCATTAAATTTCTCCGACTCAGCCTGATTCAAACGCTCTTTTAACCGCACGTTCGACACGTGATAATCCGCTACGGAATTGATTTTCAGCAATTCCACCACAGAACGCACACGGCGGTTGCCCAAATGGTCGATATCGTCTACTTCCCCGCATGACCATTTGCGCAATTCCACCAATGTGGCGATAGAGGCAACAATATCTCCACCCCAAAAACAAAACCACCTTTTCTGCAGCACCGGCAAATGTCTCGTTCAATAATCTGCCTGTACCATGAAGCCTTTTGCTCAGAGGTCAATTTTCTGTTCATAGGTGCGAGTATCAAATTTCATTCTGCCGACACGCGACAAATCATAACTGTCTTCGTTAAAAACAGCCTGTTAAACAATAGCTCCACTGCTTCTTCGGTGGAGGTTCGCCCAGGGACGCATCATTCTGTAAATAGCAACCCTAGCAGCATGCTGATCAGCAGTTTCATCGGTACGTAAGGTTGCCGAAATATAGCCACCTTGATCCAAATCATTTATATATAGTGTTTGAATTTCTTGTACGCCATTGATATCAAACTGCGCCAACAATTCTTCCGTAATTTCACTGTTGCAACCGCCAAGACCTCACCTGTATCGGCAGAGATGACATCTTTGTACAAAGTTCGCCCACTAAACTCTCTGGATCAACGCGCAACCTTTCCAAACCAGATTTTTCAATATCGCGAATATTCTTTGCAGTAATACGCTTGCCAGCGGCACCAATAGCATTACCCTCTTTATCGACAATATCAAACTTGGCTGTTTCACCTTTCAGACGGCCTGCAATTAAACTCGTTTTCAACGCCATCTTTTTTAAGAAATAGAAACGTTTCTTTATCAGTAAAATGTATCTAAGATCTGCTCATCGTTATAACCCCAAAGCTTTTAACAAAATAGTCACAGGCATTTTACGGCGGCGGTCGATACGGAATACAGTAAACCTTCTCGGATCAAACTCAAAATCCAACCAGGAACCACGGTAAGGAATAACCCGCGCAGAAAATAACAACTTGCCGGACGAATGTGTCTTACCGCGATCATGTTCAAAAAATACGCCGGAGAGCGATGTAGTTGAGAAACAATTACACGTTCCGTACCATTGATAACAAAAAGACCCGCTAGGTGTCATTACAGCGAATTTCTCCCATATACACCTCTATTTTTCCCGCACCTCTTTAATTACATCTTGTTTTCGATGATTCTTTATCCAGAATAACCAACCGGATACGTGCGCGCAGAGGGGCTGCATATGTTATTCCCCGCAACTGGCATTCAGGATGTCAAAAGAGGCTCTCCCAAAATATAATGAACAAACTCCAGACGAGCGCATAACCATTATGACTAACAATAGGGAAAAATTGAATTAAATGCAGCCTGAGTCCCTCATCCATACGCTTATCATAGGAAGTACCCTGCTGTAGAAAAATTTAGCATACGAATCTAATTGCGTCGCCAGCAAGAAAGGAACATCAGAACATTGTCACGCTTCGCAAAACTCTTTTACGAATACGTCTCTGTAAAAGAATAAGCCATCCCAAAAACACTCAATTAGTTGAAACTACTTAATATCAACGCAATGCGGTCTATTTCGTCTCAGATGAGAAATACAACTCAGGCTATTAATTCTACCTAAATTTTTCACATAAAAATCACATTTATGAAAATTTAGGTAAATATTTAACCTATTCAGTAAATGCAAAGGCTGGCAGCCAAGCTGCCAGCCCTTTACATATAAAAAATTTTATTTGATTTCGACTTTTAGCGCCAGCTTCTTCCAACTGCTTTTTGATGTCTTCAGCTTCAGCTTTAGGAAACACCTTCTTTAAGAGTTTTAGAGTGCGCCGTCAACAATGTCTTTTAGCTTCTTTCAGACCCAGTCCAGTAATTGCACGAACTACTTTAATCACGCCAACTTTTTGTTCGCCTAGCAGAAGCCAATACTACATCAAATTCAGTTTTTTCTTCAGCAGCAGCTCGCACCAGCACCAGCAGGGACTGCAACCGCAACAGCAGCAGCAGAAACACCGAATTCTTCTTCAAAAGCTTTAACTAAGTCGTTCAATTCCATTACGGTCAAAGAACCAACTGCTTCCAAAATGTCTTCTTTAGTAATAGCCATGCTATTTATACTCAAATATTGTATTAAAATAAATAATTGATTATCAGAAACAAAATTGATTAAGCGAGCTTCTTCGCACGGCTTTTTCTCTGCCAGCAGCCAAACTGCGCAGCCAAAGCCTGATACAGGAGCTTGCATAACGAACAACAGTTTGGACAACAGCTCTTCGCGGCTCGGAATAGAAGCCAACTCAGCAACCTGAGCAGCATTCATCACTTCACCATTGTAAGAACCGGCTTTTAACTATCAATCTTCTCATCTTTTTCGCGAATTGGTGCAGCACTTTTAGCAGCAGCAACAGCATCTTCAGAGCAGCATAAACCAACGGACCAACCATTTGATCAGCCAAAGCTGCGAATGAGGTACCCTCTACTGCACGACGAGCCAACGTATTTTTCAGAACGCGCAAGTAAACGCCTTCTTTACGCGCATTTGCGCGAAGCTCGGTCATGCTGGAAACACTGATACCGCGATATTCAGCAACCACAAGAGTCTGAGCATTGCGATTGCTGCGCTGATTTCCTCTACGACTGCTTTTCTTGGTTTCAATATTGAGACTCAAGGTCCACCTCCCACTGTTTATAAACAGGATATCGAAATGATATCCCACCAGCGCGGTAACCTAAAAAGACATCTTTGCAAAGCAATCGTTGCATGTAGTCTCAGGACCACCGTCTGCGTAGGGCTGTTACGATTAAATCTTGCGATCCCTACGGTCTTGGACATCTACTTAATTTGCGAGAGCCTAAAATTCAGCAAAGCTCAAAATAGAGTTGCTTGAAAACTTCCTTTTAGATTAGTTATTCACGCTTGATGTATCAACGCGAACACCTAAACCCATAGTGCTGGATACAGCAACTTTTTCAGATACTGACCCTTTAGCAGCAGCGGGTTTAGCTTTAACGATAGCGTCCAACAATGCATCAAAGTTCTTTTGCAAATCAGCCTCAGCGAATGAAGCACGACCGATAGTTGCATGAACGATGCCAGCTTTATCTGTACGATATTGCACCTGACCTGCTTTTTGCATTGACTGCTTCAGCCACATTAGGAGTAACAGTACCCACCTTTGGGTTTCGGCATCAAACCACGCGGACCCAAGATGGTACCTAACTGACCAACGATGCGCATTGCATCAGGAGAAGCAATAACGACATCAAAGTTTCAGATTACCCTGCTTTTACCTCGGCAGCCAAATCTTCAAAAGCCAAACCATCATGCACCAGCTTCTTTTAGCAGCATCAACATTTGCACCTTGAGTAAATATTGCCACACGAGTTGTTTTTACCAGTACCTTTCGGCAGAACAACTGAACCCACGGATTACTTGGTCAGATTTTACGCGGATCCACACCCAAAGTTGAAAGAACATCAACAGACTCGTCAAATTTAGTAGTCAGCTGCTTTTACCAAAGCAATTGCTTCATCAATTGCATATAATTTGCATTTGGCTTCAACAGAAGAGCGCAAAAGCTTGGAAAGCGTTTAGATACTTTTTAGCCATTATACAACACCTCCACATCCAAGCCCATTGAGCGAGCAGAACCAGCAATAGTAGCGAACGGCCGCATCCAAATCAGCCGCAGTCAAATCTGGCTCCTTAGTCTTTAGCAATTTCTTCCAACTGAGCACGGGTCAATTTACCCACTTTTATTTAGTCAGAGGATTAGAACTGCCTTTTGCAAACCAGCAGCCTCAACAGAATACAGGCCGGAGGAGTCTTTCATCACAAAAGTGAAAGACTATCCGCAAATGCAGTAATCAACAGGAATTGGCAAACCCAGGCTCCATGCCTTGCGTTGCAGCATTAAATGCCTTTACAGCATTCCATAATATTCAAACCACGCTGACCCAACGCCGGACCAACTGGAGGAGATGGATTAGCCTTTACCTGCAGGAATTTGCAGTTTGATGTAGCGATAATTTTCTTTTGCCATATAGGACCTCTAAAAACGATAGCGCGGAACCATTTCCGCTTCACAAAAACGGTATTCTACTCTAAAAATACAAAAATCAAAACTTAGAAATAACTTAATCATTAGCTAGGCATCTTTTTACATATTGCCGAAATTTCAGCCGCATAATGCCAGAATAATCCTAGTCTCAACTTGCCCAAAATCAAGCTCAACAGGGGTTTCCCCTACCAAAGATTTTGTACTGAGACACGAAGCTACTTCTTTCTCATAATTAACTTCGCTAACAATACCATTAAAGTCAGCAACGAGCCCTTCGGTTACCCGCACCTGTTGGCTGACCTCAAACTCTACGCGCGGCTTAGGGCTTATCTCCCCTATCTGTATTTGAGCTAGAATGGAATCAACTCCTCCTTTGAGAATCCTAAAGGCCGATTAGCCTCCTGCCAACAAATCCTGACACTCTAGGTGTACTTCTCACTAGATGCCAAGAATCATCGACATTTCCATCTCTACCAAACATAACCAGGAAAAATTTTCGCTCACTACTGTGCGCCGCCCATTTTTGATATCCACAACCTCTTCTGTTGATACTCAATATTTTTCCAAAAAGATGCACCCATCCCCTCTCAATTCTATCCTTAGTGCCTTTTGTACATCTCAAAACCAGAGTAATCTGAACTACACTCATTTTAGACATTACTAACCTTCTTCATCAATAGATCAAAACAATGCCAAGAAATTATCAGCCAAAATAAATAAAAATTGTCAATATTGTAACAAATATTAAAACAAAAATTGTCATCTTTCGTCGCATAAGCTTTTGTCAGGCCAAACTACTAGCTCTACAACGGAATTTTTAAAATATATTAGTAGACGAACAAAAATTACCCATATTAAGACAATGCCGGCAACAAATACTCGAAGTTGACAAAATAGCAGTCCTTAAAAATTTCAGAACTACTAAATAAATATTTTGAATTTTGTAAACCAAATTGAAAACAATAATCACTAATGCAATAATAATTTCTAAACAATGTACTTACAATGGACTTTTTAACATTCTGGACCTTATCATTTAACTCCTTATTTAGTATTTTTACTTGAAGTAAATCCATTTTCAGGCTTTTTGTTCAGACATTACATTTTACCCATAAAGAAAGCAACTGACACAAGGCCAGTTAGTTTTTAGGATTTAACGAGGCCAAGAGGGTCTCGAACCCCAACCCTCGGTTTTTGGAGACCGATACTCTACCAATTGAGCTATTGGCCTCTAAAACGTTTAAGCGATGACAGAAGAAACCACACCCGCACCTACGGTGCGACCACCTTCGCGAATCGCAAAGCGCAGACCTTCTTCCATAGCAATCGCGCAATCAGTTCTACAGTGATGGTTACGTTCTCACCTGGGCATAACCATTTTCTACACCTTCTTCAAAGCTAACCGCACCGGTTACGTCAGTGAGTACGGAAGTAGAATGTGAGGACGGTAGTTGGCGAAGAACGGAGTATGACGACCACCCTCTTCTTTGCTCAATACGTATACTTCGGCTTTGAATTTGGTGTGCGGAGTGATGGTACCCGGGTTTAGCCAATACTTGACCACGCTCTACGTCTTCACGTTTGGTACCACGCAGCAATACGCCTACGTTGTCACCAGCTTGACCTTCGTCCAGCAGTTTGCGGAACATTTCAACGCCGGTACAAGTGGTTTTTTGGGTTTCTTTCAGACCTACGATTTCGATCTCGTCACCAACGTGGATGATACCGCGCTCTACACGACCGGTTACTACTGTACCACGGCCAGAGATAGAGAATACGTCTTCGATAGGCAACAAGAAAGGTTTGTCCACAGCACGCTCAGGTGTTGGGATGTAGCTGTCCAGAGCAGCAGCCAATTCGAAGATTTTTTCTTCGTAAGCAGCGTCACCTTCCAAAGCTTTCAGTGCGGAACCTTGTACGATTGGGCAGTCGTCGCCTGGGAAGTCGTAGCTTGACAACAGGTCACGGATTTCCATTTCAACCAGTTCCAACAGCTCGGCATCGTCAACCATGTCGCATTTGTTCATGAATACGATGATGTAAGGTACACCTACTTGGCGAGCCAACAGGATGTGTTCGCGAGTTTGAGGCATAGGACCGTCAGCTGCGGAACATACCAAGATCGCGCCGTCCATTTGGGCAGCACCGGTAATCATGTTTTTAACGTAGTCGGCGTGGCCCGGGCAGTCTACGTGTGCGTAGTGACGGGTTTCAGTTTCGTATTCTACGTGTGAGGTATTAATGGTAATACCGCGGGCTTTTTCTTCAGGAGCGTTGTCGATTTGATCGTAAGCTTTTGCAGCGCCACCGAATTTTTTAGCCAAAATAGTAGTCAAAGCAGCAGTCAGAGTGGTTTTACCATGGTCAACGTGACCGATGGTGCCAACGTTTACGTGCGGTTTGCTACGTTCAAATTTTTCCTTAGCCATGGCAAATTTCCTATCTCAAAAGCTTTATTTGAAAGAAAGGGTATAATAGATGGTGCCCATGGGCAGATTTGAACTGCCGACCTCTCCCTTACCAAGGGAGTGCTCTACCCCTGAGCTACATGGGCCAGAAATTATTGGAGCGGGTGAAGGAATCGAACCCTCACCGTAAGCTTGGAAGGCTTCTGCTCTACCATTGAGCTACACCCGCATACTCACTTTCAATGCTCCAACATATTGGAATTTTTGGTGGTGGGAGAAGGATTCGAACCTTCGAAGCTCACGCAACAGATTTACAGTCTGCCCCTTTGACCGCTCAGGGAATCCCACCAAAGAGATTGACGCTAGTCTTACTGCAAACCTCAAAACCTTGTCACGTCAAAGAAATATCATAAAGATAAATCTTTAAAACATATCCAAGCTTTTTGCTTTTTAAAATTTTATTTATTTCTAAACTCGAATGTATTTTTGCATACTTAACCATCAGTTTTCATGTGTTTCAGGATGCTCTTCATCAATCAAGATACAGTCGACAGGGCATACCTGTTGGCATTGCGGCTCATCATAATGGCCTACACATTGTGTGCACAAATTTGAGTTGATTTCGTAGATTTCCTCACCTTGCGAAATGGCATCGTTTAGGGACATTCTGGTTCGCAGACATCGCAGTTGATGCACTCGTCCGTAATAAAGAGCGACATAATTCAAATTTCCTTCTCTATGCTGTAAATGGTTAAACTGATTGGGCGCGGATTATAGCACAAATGCGTCGGAACAATCCGTTTGAAAGAATGTTTTATACTTTATGAATGAGTCTCATTTTTCCATACTATTCAGCAACTTTCGAAGCAATAGAGCAACAATTCAAAGCTGACTCATTCCCAGCCTTTCCTTCCCGATAAATGTTCCAGCCAATCCGGATTTCAGGGCAGCTTCCTGCTTCGATATAGACCAAAATGCCCCTTTTTTTCGAGGCATTCGCAATCAGCAGAGGGAACAAATCCTGCCACTGCTTCCCAGTTGCAAACGGCGGATCAAGGAACACGACATCAAATGTCTATTCAGACGGCCTGTCAGAAAACGGCATGCCGATTGCTGATGCACCGTTATTTTCGCCTGTCTTGCCATCCAAATTCACGGATATGTTTTCTGCAGATTCTGAAACGTGTTTCTGTTGGTTATCGACCATTACTCACTTTTGCCGCATTGCGCGAAGCAGCCTCATCCCAAACGCACCACTGCCGCTGAAACAAATCCAATACTGTAGCCCGGTTAAAGTCCTGGCCCAGCCAATTGAACAGCTTTTTCACGCACGCTGTCAGGCGTCGGACGCAGACCGTCTGCAGATAGAAAGTCAGCTTTGCGCCCCTGCATTGCCCACCGATGATACGTACTTGATTGCTATGTTTGGAATGTTTGTGTTTGCCATAATTCTTAAAAAGATGCCGAGTTTTCCAGACGGCCTCACTATATAGTGAAACTGCCATCGCCGTATTTCACTTATTCTTTTAGAAACAGGCCGTCTGAAAATGCATTTTTCAGACGGCCTTTTCTATTCATTAACCAACCTTCATTCCTTTCGGTGCAGGCGGTTCAATCTGCTCTTTCCAGCCGCATTCTTTTTGCGGGCAGACTTTTTCCACGCCCCAGCGTTTGGTGGTTTTTGATGGTCAAAACCGGCCATGCGCATTTTCGGGACAGTCTTCGGCGACGGGCGGGATTCCATGTGGCGTAGTTGCAGTCGGGATAGGTGCTGCAACTGTAAAACAGTTTGCCGTAGCGGGATTTGCGCTCGACAAGATTGCCTTTTTTGCATTGCGGACACTGGACGCCGGTATCTTTCGGTTTTTCCAGCGGCTCGACGTGTTTGCATTTCGGATAGTTGGCGCAGCCGATGAATTTGCTGCCGGTACGGCTGTATTTGTACACCAGCCGTCCGCCGCATTTAGGGCATTCGCGTCCGTCAAGTTCGGCTTGTTCAGCCTCGGCTTTGGCGATGCGTTCGGCAGCTTCTTCGGCGGTTTCGTTGACATTGCGCGTGTAGCTACACTCGGGATAACCGGCACACGCAACGAAACGACCCATTTTGCCGAATTTGATTTGCAGTTTGTGTTCGCCGCATTTCGGGCAGGTTTCGTCAAGTTCCTGCGTGGTGAAATTTGGCGCGTTCGATGCCCTCTTTTTCTTCCACTTGCTTGATAAACGGCTTCCAGAATTTATCCATCACGGGAATCCAGCGGCGTTTGCCGTCGGCGATTTCGTCAAGCTGGTCTTCGAGTTTGGCGGTGAAGTGGTAATCGACGTATTGGGCGAAAGTGTTCGGTCAGGAATTTGTTGACGATGTCGCCTGTGTCGGTGGGCATGAAGCGTTTTTGCTCAAGGGTAACGTATTCACGGTCTTTGAGCGTGGAAATAATACTGGCGTAGGTCGAAGGGACGGCCGATGCCGTATTCTTCGAGGGCTTTAACCAGCGTGGCTTCGTTGTAGCGCGGCGGCGGGGTGGTGAAGTGTTGCTCGCCGTAGAGTTTGTCCACGGGCAATTTGTCGCCTTCGCTCATTTCGGGCAGTTTTTTGCTGTCTTCGCTCTCTTCGTCGTCGCTGCTTTCTTCGTAAACGCTAAGGAAGCCTGCGAAAGTCTGCACTTGTCCGGTTACGCGGAATACGCCCTTGCCGACGGTAATATCGACGGTGGTTTGGTCGAATTTGGCGGGCGTCATCTGACAGGCGACGGTACGCTGCCAAATCATTTGATAGAGTTTGAACTGGTCTGCGCTCAGGAAGGGTTTGACGCTTTCGGGCGTGCGGTACACGGAAGTCGGGACGGATCGCTTCGTGCGCTTCTTGGGCGTTTTTGGATTTGGTTTTGTATTGTTTGGCGGCACTCGGCAGATATTCTTTGCCGATTTTGTTTTCGATGTAATGGCGGATTTCGGTTAACGCTTCATCAGCCAAATTCACGCTGTCGGTACGCATATAGGTAATCAGACCGATGGCGCCCTGCCCTACGTCTATACCTTCGTAAAGCTGCTGGGCGGTACGCATGGTGCGGTCGGTAGTGAAACCGAGTTTGCGCACGGCATCCTGCTGCATGGTAGAAGTGGTGAACGGCGCGGCGGGATTGCGGCTGCGCTTTTTCTTTTCAATGGCGGTAACGACGGCCTCTTTGCCTTCGAGTTCTTTCAACACGTCGGCTTGCGCGGCTTCGTTCGGCAGGTCGAATTGTTCGAGTTTCGCGCCGTTGTATTGGGCGAGTTTGGCGGTGAACTTGCTGCGGCCTTTGTGGCTGTCGAGATGTACCGTCCAATATTCCTGCGCTTCAAACGCGCGGATTTCGTTTTCGCGTTCGCAAATCAGGCGCAGGGCGGGGCTTTGCACACGACCCGCGCTCAAACCGCGGCGGATTTTTTTCCACAACAATGGCGAGAGGTTGAAACCGACCAGATAGTCCAAAGCGCGGCGGGCTTGTTGCGCATCGACCAAAGTCCATTTCGATTTCGCGCGGATGGGCAACGGCATCGAGCACGGCGTTTTTGGTGATTTCGTGGAACACGACACGCTGCGGCTTGATGTTTTTCAGGCCGCGTTTGGATTTTGAGGATTTCCAAAAGATGCCAGGAAATGGCTTCGCCTTCCCTATCCGGGTCGGTTGCGAGGTAGATGTTTTCGGCTTCTTTGGCTCCGGCGACAATCGCATCAACGTGTTTGGCGTTGCGTTTGATCAGGTCGTATTTCATGGCGAAGTCGTTTTTCGGGATCGACGGCTCCGTTTTTGGGGACGAGGTCGCGGACGTGGCCGTAGGAGGCCAGAATTTCGAAAATCGCCGCCCGAGGTATTTTTTTCAGGGTTTTGGCTTTTGGACGGTGATTCGACGATTAAGAGGTTTTTCGCCATTGTTTGTTCTCTTTTTAATGTATTGATTTTATGTTTCAGACGGCCTCTGCCGTATCGGGAGGCCGTCTGAAAGCTATGGAATGTGTTTGGATTTCGTGTTGCGCCGTAGCGCGGCGGCCGTTTTCAGACGGCCTCAATGCATGGTGGCTTCGCCGTGCAGCGCGGCCATCAGGTCGTCGCCCACCAATACGGGCAGTTCGGTTTCTGCGCCCACAACACCAGCAGGCTCATCACTTTGGCCATATCGACGGTAATGTCTTCGGCGGGCATGAACATCAGGGCGTTGATGACGAACTCGCGCTGTCCGGCATCCAGCGCGCCAGCCTGTTCGAGGTAGTGCAGCAGGCCGCGCACTTCCATCGGCAGCCTGTCGCTTTCCTCCGTCCAATAAACGCGCATGGCGGTGCCGCTTTGTTCGGCAACTTCCCATTGCGATGCTTCGTTCAATACGTCGATCAGCATCAGCGGTTTGTGTATGTCGGCCCTCGTCGAAGCTCACTTCTTCAAAAACGTGCCCCAAATCGCCGCCCGAAGGGCAGGAGTCGAAGTCTTGGAAGTGTTCGATTAAAGAAGGCTATCAATTCCACCATTTTTATTCCTTGTCCGGCCGCGTTTTTCAGACGGCCTGTTTATCCGATGCGTTGGTAACGCCCGCCCGGCATGGCGGCAACGAGTCCGCCCAGTTCCAATTCCAACAGGGCGGCGTAAATGTCGGGCCGCGTTTTTGTTCAGCTGTTCGGCCAAAGTGTCGGGATGTATGGGGCCGTAGCCCATTTTTCTCAAGCAGGGCGGCGGCATCGTTTGAGGCCGTCGCCGGGGGAAGCGGGGTTTCAGACGGCCTGTATTCTTTTGTTTTTCAACGACTTCTTCCTGCCTGCCGTCCGTTTCTGCCCGCAGGGCTGACGGAAATTTTTCCGCCGTACGGGCGTTTCCTTATATATAGAATATGATGAAGCGGCACTTTCTGGCAACAGTTGCGGGCATTCCTGCAGGATGTCTTCCAGCGATTCGGTCAGTTTCGCGCCTTCTTTAATCAGCTTGTGGCGGCCTTTGCTGTGCGGGTTGTCTATCGAGCCGGGTACGGCCAGCACCTCGCGCCCCATTTCGCCCGCCAGCCGCGCGGTATCAGCGAACCCGATTCCAGGGCGGCTCAACGACCAATACGGCCTGCGAGAGTGCGGCTATCAGGCGGTTTGCGGCGCGGGAAGTTGCCGCCAGCGGGCGGGTTCCGAGCAGGGAATTCGGATACGATCGCACCCTTTTTCGCCGAGTTCGTAGGCCAGTTCGCGGTTGGACGACGGGATAGATGCGGTCTATGCCGTCCCCAAAAAGGCCACGGTGCCGCCGGTACCGCCAATGCGCCGCGATGGGCGGCCGCATCGATCGCAAGCAGCCATGCCCGAAACGACGGGAATCCCGCGCTCGGACAGGCTGCGGCCGAAGTCGTGGGCGATACGCAGTGCCTGCGGGGTGGCGTGGCGGCTGCCGACTATGGCCACGGACGGGCAGTGCAGCAGTCCGACGTTGCCGCGGACGAACAGCATCGGCGGCGGGGTGATGCCTTCGGACAGCATGGCGGGGAAGTCTTCGTCGCACAACAGCAGCAGGCGGCAGTTTTCCTGTTCCGACCATTTTTCGGCGGCTTCGGCGGCCTGTTCGGCTTCTCCGCGCCGGTTTGCCCATGCTTCCTGCGCGGCTTTGCGCACCAGCACCTGCCGCACGGCTTCGGCATCCGCCTGCCACGCGGCGGTGGCCGTGCCGAAATGGCGGATAAGCTGCAGGAAGGTTTCCCGCGCCGATGTGCGGCATCAGTGCCAGCCGCAGCCAGTAATGGCGTTCTTGTTCAGTAATCATGCCGTTTTCCCGCTTTGCATCATAATCGCTGCGGTTATGGCATATTTCGTTGGCGTTGGCAGGAGGAAGGCCGTCTGAAAAACGGCTTTTGCCCTTTCAGACGGCCTCCTTTACCTGTTTGCTCAGGCTTCGCCTTCGTGTTCGCTCAAAAGCCGCCGCTTTGGCGCGACCACAGTTTGGCATACAGTCCGTTTTTGCGCCAGAAGTTCGGCATGAGTGCCTTGTTCGACGATGTGGCCTTTGTCCAAAAACGATGAGTCTGTCCATGGCGGCGATGGTGGACAGGCGGTGGGCGATGGCAATCACGGTTTTGCCGTCCATCATTTTGTCGAGGCTTTTCCTGAATCGCGGCTTCCACTTCGAATCCCAGCGCGCTGGTGGCTTCGTCGAGCAACAGAATCGGCGCGTCTTTCAGCATGACGCGGGCGATGGCGATGCGCTGGCGTTGGCCGCCGGAGAGTTTTCACACCGCGTTCGCCGACATGCGCGTCGTAGCCGCGCCGCCCTTTGGCATCGGAAAGGTTGGGGATGAAGTCGGCGGCTTCGGCGCGTTCGGCGGCCTGCATCATTTCTTCGTCCGTCGCGTTCGGGCGGCCGTAGACAATGTTGTCGCGCACGGAGCGGTGCAGCAGGCTGGTATCCTGCGTCACCAATCCGATTTGGGCGCGCAGGCTTTCTTGGGTAACGTCGCCGACGTTTTGGCCGTCGATGGAAATCGTGCCGTTTTGCGGTTCGTAAAAGCGCAGGAGCAGATTGACGATGGTGGACTTGCCCGCGCCGCTGCGGCCGATTAGGCCGACTTTTTCGCCCGGGCGGATGGTCAGGTTGAAATCCCTGCAGCAGCGGTTTGCCCGCTTCGTAGGAAAAATCCACTTTGTCGAATTTGATTTTCGCCGCGTACCACTTTTCAGCGGCGGCGCGTTCGGTTTGTCCAAGATGGTTTGCGGTTTTGGACAGGGGTGGCCATGCCGTCGCTGACGGTAGCCGATGTTTTCAAACAACCGTGCCGATTCCCACATGATGTATTGCGACGAGGCCGTTCACGCGCAGACGCCATGGCCGTGGCGGTGGCTACCGCGCCCACGCCGACCTGCCCCTGATGCCACAGCCAGATGCCCAGCGCGGCGGTGCTCAGCGTGAGCGATGTGTTCACTCGAAAACCGCGGGTGTGCAGCATGGTGGCCAGACGCATCTGGGCATGAACGGTTACCGTGAATTCTTCCATCGACTGCTTGGCATAAGCCGCTTCGCGCGCGCCGTGGGAGAAAAAGTTTGACGGTGGTGATGTTGGAATAGGCATCGGTGATGCGGCCGGTCATCAGCGAGCGGGCATCGGCCTGCGCGGCGGCGGTTCTGCCCGATTTGGGAATCAGGAAACGCATCACCAAGGCAAAGCCGATTATCCAGCCGATAAACGGCAGCAGCAGCCAGCTGTCGAGCGTCGCCAGTATCACGCCGACGTGATGAAGTACACCAGCACATAAGTTACCATGTCGGCTAGGGTCATCACCACGTCGCGCAGCGAGGCGCGGTCTGCATCACTTTGGCCGATACGCGTCCGGCAAATTCGTCCTGATAAAAACCCAGCGACTGCCCCAGCATCAGGCGGTGGAAATTCCAACGCAGGCGCATGGGGAACACGCCTTGCAGGGTTTTGCAGGCGCACGTTGGACGCGATGAATATCCAGCAGATGGAGAACAGCATCATCAAGGCCATGCCCGCCAACGCCCAACCTTTTTTCGGCAAACAGCGTTTCGGGCGTGTATCTGCCCAGCCAGTCCACCACCTTTGCCCATAAACTGAAACAGCAGGGCTTCCATGATGCCGATGCCCGCCGTCATCACCGCCAGCACGGCAATCCATTTGCGCACGCCGTCCATGCCCGACCAAACAAACAGCAGCAGCCCTTTTCTTCGGCGACAGCGGCACGGCCTCGGGATACGCTTCGACCCGGCTTTCAAACCAGTTGAAAATCTTGTTAATCATTTTATTGTGCTTCGATAAGGTTTTCAGACGGCCGATAGCAAGACAAAGGCCGTCTGAAAGCATTTGTTGGAAAAAGGCGGATTTTACGGGAAAAGGCACGGCGGAAAAAGCGCGGTATGGGAAAAAGCGGCGTTTCCGATCGGGAAAAGCCGTCCGAACAGTTTTCAGACGGCCTGCCGCAGCAAAGGGCCGCATAGCAGTCCCTATCCGTCCTGCTTTACCCACCGCTCAACCCCTCGTCAAAACGGATACGCCGGTTTCGGCTTTGCGTGATAGGCGACGGAAAATCAGCCGTAAAGAACAAAAAGGCCGTCTGAAAACGGAGAACCCCTGCTTTTCAGACGGCCTTTCCATCATTCAACCCTGCCTTATTCGGGACGCATCTGCGGAACAAAATCACGTCGCGGATGGTTTTGCGAATCGGTCAGCAGCATCACCAGGCGGTCGATGCCGATGCCGCAACCGCCCTGTCGGCGGCAGGCCGAATTCCATCGCGCGGATGTAGTCGGCATCGTAGTGCATGGCCTCGTCGTCGCCCGCGTCTTTTTGCGCCACTTGCGATTTGAAGCGTTCGGCTTGGTCTTCAGGGTCGTTCAACTCGGAATAGCCGTTTGCCAGCTCGCGGCCGACAACGAACAATTCGAAACGCTCGAGTCAGACCTTGTTTGGTATCGGAAGCGCGTGCCAACGGGGAAACTTCGACCGGGTAATCGACGATGAAGGTCGGGTTCCATGATTTGCTCTCGGCGCAACCTTCAAACAGGGCGAGTTGCAGGCTGCCGATGCCAGGGGACGGCGAGCAGGCTTTCGCCGTGTTTGACGATTTCTCAGCCACTCCGCATCGTTCAACTGCTCGTCGGTGTAGTGCGGATTGTATTTTTGATGGCTTTCGAGAATGGTCAGGCGCTCAAACGGGCTTTCAAATCGACTTCTTTGCCGTTGTAGCTGATTTTTCGCCGTGCCGTTTACCGTACGCGATGCGTTGCGGATGATGTCTTCCGCCATCTGCATCATGCGCTCGTAGTCGGAGAAGGCTTCGTAGAATTCAATCATGGTGAATTCAGGGGTTGTGGCGCACGGACATGCCTTCGTTGCGGAAGCTGCGGTTGATTTCAAAACACGCGTCCAAAGCCGCCGACCACCAAGCGTTTCAGATACAGGCTCGGGGCGATGCGCGGTAGAGCGGGATGTCCAAGGCGTTGTGATGGGTCACGAACGGTTTCGCCGTCGCGCCGCCGGGAATCGGGTGCATCATCGGGGTTTCGACTTCGAGATAATGCTCGTTGACCATGCAAAATTGCGCACGGATTGGATGATTTTGGCTGCGTTTGATAAACGTATGTGCGCGATTTCTTCGTTGGCAATCAAATCGACGTAGCGTTGGCGGTATTTGGTTTCCTGATCGCTCAAAGCCTTTGTGTTTGTCGGGCAGCGGGCGCAGGGATTTGGACAGCAGGCGGATGTCGGACACGCGCACGGTCAATTCGCCGTGGTTGGTTTTGAACGAGTACCTTCCGCGCCGACGATGTCGCCCAAGTCCCAATGGTTGAAATCGTCCAAAACTTCCTGACTCACGCCTTTGTTGTTCAGATAAAGCTGGATTTGGCCGGTCACGTCTTGGATGGTGGCAAGCTCGCCTTGCCCATTTGGCGTTTGAGCATCATACGGTCAGCAATTTTGACGGGGACGGCTTGCGGGTCGAGTTCTTCGCGCCGACTTCGCCGTATTGGGCGTGCAAATCGGCGGCAAAGCTGTCGCGTTTGAAGTCGTTGGGATAGGCAATGCGCTGTTGGCGGATGTTGTGCAGTTTTTCGCGGCGCAGGGCGATGATTTGGTTTTCGTCCAACTGCGGCTCGGCTTGCGGATTGTTTTGTTCGCTCATTTGGTTTCCCTGATAAAAACAGGCAGTTGAATCTGCCCGATAGGAATGGTGTAAACGGCGGATTCTACGCTGTTTTCGGCTGTTTGTGAAAGCAAAGGCCGTCTGAAAAGGCAGGATGATGCTTTCAGACGGCCTTTTGCGATAGCGGCAGTCGGGTTTTCAGCGTATATCCGCCCAAGTCAGCCCGAAGCGTTGCAGGTATTTGCGCAGGCGGTCGCTGTCGTTGGCGGTGGCGCGTTCCAGCCGCGACACGTTAAACAGGCACGGCTGGCGGCGGCCATGTTGGGGTGGCGGCGGCATTCCGGCGATGACGTGTTGCAGTTGGACGCGGTCGAACAGGTCGAGGGTTTCGGCATCGATTTTTGGCGGGCAGGCCGTCTGAAAAAGGGTCTTTCCGCATCGTCCGCATCCGTTTCGTCCGCCCACAGCCATTTCAGACGGCCATTTCGGCTTCAACCAATTCCGTTTGTATCCCTGCCTGCGGGTCAAGCGTGGCCAGGCGCATGATGCTGGCGGCCAGGTCGCGGAAATTGCCGCGCCATCGGGCTTCGCTTGAATGGGCGAAGGCGAGGTAGCCGACAGGGCTTCTATTGAAACGGGTGGCGCAGCCGGGAGTTCCTGCAGAGGGCAAGCGCGAGCTGGTGTTCGATGTTCGACTCGATGTCTTCGCGGCGGTCGGCGAGCGTGGGCAGCGGATAGTTCCAGATATTGATGCGGGCGAAACAGGTCTTCGCGGAAGCGTCCGGCGCGGATTTCCCGCCGCAGGTCGCGAGTTGGTACCGGCAATCAGCTGGAAAGCTGCTTTGCACTTCCTTGTCGCTGCCGACGGGATAAAAATGTTTTTCTTCAATGGCTTTGAGCAACATAGCCTGTTCGTCCAAGCCCATCCCGCCGATTTCGTCCAAAAGCAGACACGCCGCCGTCGGCGGTTTTCAGGTAACCTTCGCGCTTTTTCCGCCGCGCCGGTAAACGCGCCTTTTTAGTGTCCGAACAAGGCGGAAGCCGCACCGTCGCCGCGCAAAGTGGCGCAGTTCACATCGACAAACCCGCCTTTTAATCAGATGGCGCGCTTTTTCAATTCGAAAATCCTGCGCGCCAGCATCGATTTGCCCGCACCGGTAGGGCCGGAGAGCAGAATCGGCGACGGAGAATGGAGAGCGACTTATTCGATTTCGGCAATCATGCGGGTTGAAGGCGGCGTTTTGGGTGGAGATGCCGCTTTTTCAGGTAGCGCACCGCGTCATCGCGCACGACGGCGAGGCGTTCGGCCAGCACGTCGTAACGCGCCAAAGTCCAAATCGATGATTTCATAACTGCCGACTTCGCCTTTTTCCCATGTTTCGCCTTTGATTTTTCGGCGGCGCAGTCTGCAACAGCACACCGGGAATCTGGCGCGATTCCACCAATAAAAACAGGCAGATTTGTGCGACGTGCGTACCCGTGGTGATGTGGGTGAGATAGGTTTCTTCTTCAGTATCAAACGCATAGCCCGCCGCCCAGTCGTGCAGCTTGGTATAGACCTCGGAAAAATCCCACGGGTTTTTCCAGCTCCATAGGCACGAGATTGACGGCGGTGTGCGGCGACACGTCTTGAATATCGGCTTTTACGCGATCCGCCAGTTCGCGGTATTTCTCCGCATAAAACAGCTCCATGCGGTCAAGATGAAAATCCTGACGCTGATTCATCGGCGACGTTCGGCCGCCACTTCTGCCAACGCCCTTGACCGAAACCGCTGTCCAACACCGTGCCGAGAAAGCTGACGAGCAACGTTTTTCTACTATTCATTTTTCTATTTTTCTATCTTTTAAGATATAGCATTCTACCCCTTCCGCAGCAAAAAGGCTACCTGAAAAATATCTTCTTTTTATTTTCAATCAATTAAAAATAATTTTTGCCATTTTACCATGCTTGGCACGGCTATTGCAATATGGTTTTTCAGGCACCGGCAAATGCCGGAGGAATTACAGCCCTACGAAGCTCGAGGTCGCGGGTTCGAATCCGCCTCTGCCGCCAACGATGGCAGAGTAGCTCAGAGATAGAGCGCGTAACAATCTCTCCACCTCTAGTTGCCGAAGTGCCTCACGGGCGGATGCCTAAGCAGGATTACATTGTCTGGAAACAGCGGGTTCGATTCCCGCCGCCGGAAACGGCGAAATCCTGCCAATCTAGCCGCCCATCACTTTTTCGCGGCATGGAAAAACAAATGCCTTCGAAACTACATTGGTCGCAGGTTCGAGTCCCGCCCTCGCTCCAAACGGGTAGCTCAGTTGGGTAGAGCGGTGAGGCGTTTCAAAAACTCGTTGTTTGCCATGCCGCCCTTAATAAATATTTTCAGGTAGCCTGAAACAGGATGTTTGTTATGAACACTTTGGCAAATCATCAGCGTCATCGTTTTTCGACCATGATTTATCTGTCCTTCCAAAACAGCCGCAGCCGCTAAACGCGAACAGGCTTGGCGGGAGCGGACTTTTCCCGAAGCGGAATGCAGTTTAATAAAGGAAGGCTGCCGTTACGACATCGCATGCTTTCAGATTTGCCGCACCTTCAGCTGCCGAAATACCGGCACGGCGCAGGCAAAGAAAGCGGAGTTTCCGTTCGGCTATGGGAACATGCTTGTTTTGAGGCTTTTCAGACGGCCGCAAGGCTCATGTGCGCCAAGCCCTGCGTCCGCTGCATGATTGAAAGCGAAAGGTCGTCTGAAAGCGCGGCTTCAATGAAGTTAAAACTAAGTTCCTGAGAGGCTAGGTTTCTGTGAAGCTAAAACGAAATACAGGCTACCGAAAAGCAAGTGTCCGAAGGAGCTGAGTCTGCGGAGCTAAAACGAGCTTCCGAAAAGAAGCGAAGTCTCTGCGAAGCCAAAACCAATATTTGCAAGTTTTACGGGCGGATGCCAAGCAGGATTACATTGGATAAACAATCGTCGTACCTATTACGAAGCAGGAATCCCTGCCACAGCCTAGCCGCCCACCCTTTCTTCCCGGTACGGCAGAGCAGATGCCGGAGGAATTACATTCCACGTCCGAAGGTCGCGGGTTCAGTCCCGCCCTGCCGCCAACAAACTTCTATGGCAGGATAGCTCAGGGGTAGAGCATCGGAAGAGAATTTCTCCAACACCTAGCTGCCCGCCGTACCCTTTTTACGGCGGCAGGCGGATGCCTGAAGGGATTACATTAACCTGTCCACGTTAAAAACCGTATCCCTTCAAATATTAGCCGCTGCGCCGCCACCCATTCGAGGCCGTCTGAACAGTTCAGGCTACCTGAAACCCCAAAACCGACAACACGAAAAGGAAATGAAAAATGGCTAACACCACCTTGTTTCCAATCCGTTAAAACCCGTTTGACCGCCGCCAACACACACAACGAAGCAGGCGGCATCGCCTACACGCTGACACCCAAACAACAGCTCGCCCAGCTTGCCGCCACCGGCTGCCTGAACAGCACTTACTACGCCGATGCGCAAGACCAGCATGAGCAAGTATTGGAATTGGCGGAAAACCTGGATGCCGAGTTTATCGCCAAAACCGCCGTGTACGCCCGTCAAAAGGCTTATGAAAGACATGCCCTCGTTGTTGCCTTGCCGTGTTGGCGCAAAAAGACGTGGAACATGCTTGCCCGGTATTCGACCAAGTGGCGGACAACGGTAAAATGTTGCGCAACTTCGCGCAATCATCCGTCCAGCGGCGCAGTCGGCAGAAAAGTCCTTCGGCAACCGTCCGAAAAACTGATGCAGACCTGGCTTTTGACCGCCACCGAAAACACACCGTTGAACGCCGCCGTCGGCAATGCCCCGTCGCTGGCGGATCGTGGTCAAAATGGTACACTCCCCAAAACCGCGTGAAGCATGGCGTGCCGCCTGGTTTGCGTGGCTTATCGGCAAACCGTACGACCGCGACAGCTTCGCGCCGTCACCCGCGCCTTTGAAGACTACAAACGAGCCGCCAAGGCGCATTGCCCGACGTTCCGTTCCAAATGCTCACTGTCTGGAATTGAACAGCGGCGACTGGGCGCAAATCGCCCGCAACGGCTCATGGCGGCAGGTTCCCTGAAAACCTGAACACCTTCCTGCGCCACGATGTGTTTGCAAAAGCAAAAAACATCAAAATGGTGGCAGAAAAACTGCGCGACAAAACCGCCGTTGCCCCGCGCCCGCGTCCTGCTCTTACCAATTGCTGACCGCGTATCCGACCGCATCCGAACAGATGCCGTTTGAAATCCGCGAAGCCCTGCAAGATGCGATGGAAACCGCCGTACAAAACGTACCGGCCATCCGAGAGCAAAAGTCGTGGTTTGCCCGGACGTCTCCGGCTCCATGCACAGCCCGGCCACCGGCCATCGCGGCAGCGCGACCAGCAAAACCGCTGCATCGACATCGCCGCGCTCGTCTCTGCAGCCATGTTGCGCACCAACCCGCAAAGCCCGCGTGATACCGTTTAGAACAAATCACGGTAAACGTGCCGCTCAACCCGCGCGACAGCACTCGCGACCAACGCCCAAAAACTCGCCAATATCGGCGGCGGCGGAACGGCATGTAGCGCACCGCTCGCCCTGTTGAACCGCGAAAAAGCCGATGTGGATTTGGTTGTCACTGTGTCAGACAACGAAAGTTGGGCAGATGACAGCCAACAATGAGCGGCAACAACCAGCCTGATGAAGGGATGGAATATTCTGAAACGACGTTGTCCAGAAAGCTAAACTCGTTTGTCTGGATATCCAGCCCTACACCAAGGCTCAAGCACGAAACCGTCAGGATATCTTGAACATCGGCGGCTTCTCCGACCAAGTATTCTCCCTGATTGGTTCCTTTGCCGAACGAGGGTATGGGTACAGATTTCTGGTAGAAGAGATTGAGAAAACCGAGCTTGGCGGCGGTAAATTAAACCAAGGGGTCGTCTGAAAGTAAATCTGAAATATGACTTTTTAATCTTTTAGAATTATATTTTAGATCCTCTTTCTCACCATATAATCAATAAGTACATATCGATTATATAACAATATTTAATAAACTTATAAAGGAAATATAATGTTTAATTATAGTTTGAATACTGATATTAACCAAAAGATCAAAACATTTTGCTCACGATGTAATAATACGACTAACCATTCCTATAAAAATCGACTATGAAAGCTATATATAGTGATGACTATGGTTCTTGCACAAATTTTCAAATTATAAAATGTGATGGATGTGATCACATTAGCTTCAGAAAACTTTTCTCTAATAGCGAGGAATTTGAATATAATATTGATGGAGAGATAGTAAAATCTTGAAAGAGAAGAAATCTATCGAGGCACTACCAAACACAAAACCAATCGATATGGATGATTTACACTTAATACCTAATAAGTGCAGAGAAATCTGCAAAAGAAACTAACCTTTTTCTTTAGAACATAAATTTAATTTCTCGGCGCTGTTGGTTTACGTATCTTAACAGGCAGGTTTGCTTAGATCAAATTAGAGGAATTAATGCCTCTGAGTGATAACCTTTTCATTGATTTATTAGCTGAAGAAGGGATTTTATCACAAGACTCAAAAGATATTTTAATGCTATACGAACTACTTGGAATGAATCTCGCACATCAAATTGAACCACAACCAATCGAATTACTAACCTTAGCGCTTAATATTTTGGAGGATTTATTAAAACGCTATATATGCCTAAAGAGTTTATCAAAAAGTCAACAAGATTTTAAGTAGAAATATTAAGAAAAGCCGCTAATCCGTAAATCTATCAGAAGGTTTATGGTCAATTACGAACGAAAATGGGCGCAAATTTTTGAGCAACAAAAACCAAGCAAACTATACCAGCGCTGGTAAGCCAACAAACAATTATCATGAAGACATAAGAAAATCATTTTCAGACGACCTCAAACACCAAAACGTCGTCTGAAACCCAAATAAGGAAACCAAAGCGCCATGCAAAAATTCATCTTACATCCGTGGACACCAGGTTCGGGAAAATCGACTCGCCGAACAAAAAGCCGCCGAATTTAAAGCGAAGTACCGTGATGCCGAAATCGTCCATATCGAAAACGACATGTCGCGACCGATGAAAACGGCGTGACCGCTGGTCAGGCGAGGCGGTGGATAAGGCGCAGAAAAGCGCGGTAATGCCTTGATGACCGAAAACCTTAAAAATCGGACGACAAAATCCGAACCGCAACATTTTAATCATCCATTCCAACACCAACCAAAAAGGCTTCGCGTTGCCGCCATTTGTTGATCTGCGAGCGGTTTTGAAACAGAAATCTACCGTATGCACAATTTCATCCCAACCCGCACGGTGTGAAAGAGCATGACGTGTTGGCGGCTTATATCAGCTGAACCAAAACCGTGTGGACAAACGAACCACGTTGAAGCCGTGCAGCCCGTCAGCGCGGAACAACTGGATCAAGCAAATGCAGGCCATCGGGCAGCAGCCCTTATCGTTTGACGTAGCTGGCAAACCTTCGTTACCGAAAATTATCTGCAACACGGCAGCCGCAACTTTACCGCCAAAGCATCCAAGCGTTATCCTGAATTGCGCGTGTTGAAATACGCCCGCAGCGTGTTCTATAACAACCGCTTTGATGATGCTTTGCTGGAAATGCGCGGTTTGATTATCGACGCGCACAACCGCATCATCGTGCGCCCGTTTAAAAAGTGTTCAATTATTCGGAAGCGTATCGCCAAAAGGCAGCCGCTACCCGATCCGGAATCGGCGACTGAAAGATTGGTGGATGCGGTGGTAAAAGTAAACGGCTTCCTCGGCTGCTGCACTTTCGTCTCGCTTTCAGGACGGCCACCGTCCCACGGCGCGGCGTTTGACGGCAAAGTGCTGTATTCGACTACCGGCTCGCTTGATAGCGCGTTCGCGGACATGACCGCCGCACACTGCGAGCAATACGAAACCCTGTTCCGCGCTTATCCGAACCATACTTTTTTATTTGAAATCACAGACGCGAAAGACGTACACATCATCCGCGAAGAATTGGGCGAAACCTTAATCAGCTGTACTGAGTGGCGAGCAGGCGTCAGTTTACGAAGCCGAGATTGGACGAAACATCGGCAAACAATACGGCGTCCGCCCCCGAAACGCTGAAAAACATCACGCCTCGGGGAGCTGAAAAGGTCGTCTGAAAAACGTGGAGCACGAAGGTTTTATGGTGTTTGATGCGCAAAACGGCGAAATGCTGTTCAAATTCAAAATCGCCGTATTACCTGATTTCCGCGTTTCTGGGACGAAGCAACGAAGGCAACATCGGACGCAAGCTCGACAAACGCCACGTCGACGAAGAGTTTTGATCCGCTTATCGACCACATCCACGATAACCGGGAAACCTTCAACGCCATGCCTGAATTGGATAAGATTGCGTTGATCCAAGCATTTTTAAGACAGTTGTAAGGTCGTCTGAAAAACACCTTTAGATCCGTAGACGGCATGGCAAGCCTGCTCGTTTCCCCAAATTATGCAAAACCGGAAGAAATATCGATGAAAAACAAATATCGTCGAATAAGCCTCATGCTGCATGTCACTTTTCTCCGCTGACAGCCCAGGCGGCACAAAATACCGAACTGTCATCATTCGGCAAAACCGCCCAAAGACTTCAAAGTCGGATATCAGACCGAACAAAACGGCATGATGATGAGTAGAACTCGTACCGCAAAAGCAAACCGTGGACAACTGGACTCAGATGGTAACGTTGCAAACCATGCAGGGTGCAAAACCGGGCATAGCCGATTTCCGCAACGCCGTCTTTAGCAACTGCGGAACGCCTGTCGAAAAGCAGCAACTTTCACCGTCGGGGAAAGGCGAGGGAAAACGGCTGCCATTTCGCCCTATGGCGCTGATTTGCGAGCAACCCCAAACCGGCAAAACCCGAATACACCTGGATGAAAAGCCGTGCAGGCGACAATGCCTTCTATGTCAAAACAATACGCCTTCCGCTACGCGCCGAATAAAGGCCGAAGTAGGCAACGCCATGGGACATCTGCGCGACTTGGCCGTCTGTGACAACAGTGCGAAACACCCCTGCGGCAAAAGCGGCAAATAAAGGTTGAAACATTTTCAGACGGCCTTGCCGCGTTTTGCCGGAAAGGCCGTCTGAAACATATACACGAGCACCCGTCAGCCGCGTTCATACGCCTCGATTTCCCCGACCTTAGGCGCATAACTGCTGCTTGTGTCGTGGCGCAAATCCAGCCAAATATCCACCAAACGCCCATGCGGCAGGCGCGGCAATGACGTTCTGCCCCATACACAACACCTGCGCATCATAGTTTTCCACCGAACCGCGGACGGTAGGCAAATCGTGTGCCGTCGCCGCCCGTATACCGCGTACCTTATTGGCGGCAATCGCCGTACCCACGCCCGTACCGCAAATCAGCAGCGCGCGGTCGGCACGCCCCGCCGCCACTTCCTGCGCCGCCGCAAACGAAAGCTGCGGATACGTTCCTTCGCGTGAAGACAAATCAACCAAACCGCCGACACGCGGGTCGTTTTGCAAATGCGCTTTTGAGCGCGTTCTTTAATATCGCGCCGTTGGCAGGCGCGGCAACAACCAAACGCATACATACTCCCTTAACCACATAATAAACACAAATCAGCATACGCCCGCTGCATGACTGTTCAAAGACCGGACAGCCGCACTCACCATAAACCTACATCGAAAAATCACAGAAACGCAACATAGAGCAAAATCTTTTTCACATCCGACCTACATTTTTTCGCATAAAAACATCAGCACATTCTGTCCGCAGTTCCGTCCGTTCGACAACATCGCGCGACATGGACGAATACCTGATCGAAACATGGAACAACACCGTTTCCCGACGACGACGTGTACTACAACTTGGGACGATTTTGTCTTTCGCCCACGACATCAAAATCGCAGCCGTCCTATCGCGCCTCAACGGCAAGCACCACCTGATTTACGGCAACCACGACGACATCATCCGCCGCCACAACAAATACCCTGTTTGAAACCGTCAAACACGACGCCATCCGCCGCTGTCCTCCGCCCGAACCTACCGAAAACTGGAATTGGACGAGATAGACAACACGCTGATTTTGTTCCACTACCCGATTAACGAATGGGACGGCTGCCACAGAGGCTGGTATCACCTGTACGGCCATTTGCAGTGACCGGCTGGCAGAAATCCCCGGTCGCGCTTTAGAACGTCGGCTTCGACCCTGCACGGCCGCTTCCCTTACCCTCGCAAGACATCGACAGCTTCCTCAGCCCGCTGCCGAAAATCTCACATTTTCGGGAAAACCCAACCATCCCCTCCCAAGTAGAGGCTGCTAAAGATTGTGGTGCACCGGCTTGCAAGTGCTCAACAATTTGTAAAGCACGAAACCGCAGCTGGAATAACTGAAATTATGCGGATTTATATTTTCGAACACGAATACCCAGCCCTTCGCCTATAGTAAAGGCCGTCTGAAAATACATTTTTCAGACGGCCTTTCATCAAAAACACCCTCAACGCCGAACAACCGCCGCCAAACCGCCCCGCCCGTTTTGATTCCGCTATATAATCGGTCCTTTTTCCCGCCGTCTGAAACCGTCCCATGTCCGCCAAATCCAAGTCCGTTCCGTCAATCCCCAAACCTGCAAACCCTGATTGCCGCCGGTGCCGACCCGCTGATCGCCCGCCTGTCGCCGCCCGCGAAGTGGCCGGGCCGGACGAGTTGCTGGACAAACTTTCCGCGCCCTGCTGCCCTATACGCTGCTGAAAAACTGCGAAACCGCAGCCGTCCGATTTGGCCGACGCAATCGAAAAACAGGAAAACATCCTGATTGTTGCCGACTACGACGCCGACGGCGCAACAGCTCGCGCGGTGGGCATCAAAGGCTTGCAGGCCATGGGGGGCGCGGGCGGATTTTGTAGTGCGCGAACCGCTTTGAAAAACGGCTACGGCTGACACCCGAAATCGCCGGCTGCAGGCGGCTGGCGCGCACCTGCTGCTGACGGTGGACAACGGCATCGCCAGCATGGCGGGCGTGGCGCGGGCTGCGGCCTTGGGCTTGAAGTCATTGTTGACCGACCACCACCACCCGCCGAAGAAACGCCCGACTGCATCATCGTCAATCCTAACCAGCAAGGCTGCGGTTTTCCGAGCAAAAACCTGGCGGGCGTGGGCGTGATTTTACGTCCTCACCGCCTTGCGCGCGCGAAATGCGCCGACGCGGCCGTTTTTCAGACGGCCTCACCGAGCCGAACCCTTGCCGACCTGCTGGACGGTGGCTTTTAGGCACGGTGGCCGACGTAGTACCGCTCGACCACAACAACCGAATCTTGCATCGCAGGGACTGAAACGGATGAGGGCGGGCAAGATGCGCCCGGGAATCCGCGCCCTATTTGACGCGGCATCGGCGCGACTGGCGCAAGGCGCAGCCTTCGACATGGGTTTTGCACTGGCGCTGCGCATCAATGCCGCCGGACGGCTGGACGACATGTCCGTCGGCATCGCCTGCCTTTTGGCCGACAACGACGCGGCGGCACAAACGCTGGCGGCACAGTTGAACGACCTCAACATCGAACGGCGCGAAATCGAACAATCCATGCTCAACGACGCGCTGGCGGGCTTCCCCGAAACACCGCCGTTCGGGCAGACCACGACGCTGACGGTTTACCGCGACGACTTCCACCAAGGCGTAGTCGGCATCGTGGCAGGCCGTCTGAAAGACCGTTTCCACCGCCCCACCATCGTCTCGCCCCGGCGGACAACGGCGAAGTGCGCGGTTCGGGACGCTCCATTCCCCAGCTGCACCTGCGCGACGCGCTGGATTGGTGGCCAAACGCCATCCCGACCTGATTTTGAAATTTGGCGACACGCGATGGCGGTTAGGCTGACCACACACGGAAACGACGTCGCCCGCTTTCAGACGGCCTCGAAGAAAACCGTGCGCGGCCCGCTGGATGAAGCCGACCTGACCAAACCTACCTTACCTGACGGCAGCCTTCCCGCTGAGCGACATCACGTTGGAACGCGCAACACCCTGTCCGCACCCCACGTCTGGGGCAGGGATTCGCCCCGCCGAGCTTTACCGACGAATTCAGCGTCATCCGCCAACAAAGCATGGGTGCGGAAGGCAAACACAAAAAGCCCTGCTGAAAAAGACGGCTAGCGAATTTGAAGCCATGTTCTGGCGGTGCGGCGAAAACATCCCTGAACGCATCCGCACCGTCTACCGCCCCGTGGCCAACGAATGGCGCGACAATATCGAACTGCAACTCTATATCGATTATTGGGAAGCGGCCTGATTACGGTATAAAGGCCGTCTGAAAATCTCAAAAACACCGTCGGCAAAACAAAATACAAACACACAAACTACGAAGGAACCCTCGGATGAAACCCTGCTTTTCTGCCTGCTCACAGCAGCCATCGGCAACTGCCTCTACCACCTCGGTCTGAAATCCGCCGACATTCAGGGCAACCCGATGGGCCTTTGAGCCTGCATTACGCCTTCGCCTTCATCCTTTCCCTGGCAGCCGCGCCGTTTTTCGGCCCGCTGAAACTTTCAGACGGCCTCGTTTCCGCCGCCGCCGATTGGCGCATCTGGTTGGTGGCCGCAGGCATGGTATTAATCGAACTCGGCTTTTTCTGGCTCACCGCAGCGGCGGCTCGCCGCAATGGTCGGGCGTGAGCTAAACGGTACCGCCGCCTTGTTGTTGGTACCGCTGGGCATCCTGCTGTTTCTCACGAACAATTTTCCGTGCAAAAATGCTGGGCATCGTACTCACACTATCGGGCATCTATTTTTGGCCTCAAATAAAACTGCTTGATATCAATATGCTACCGTAATCCACTAAATTTTATTGCACAAATTATATGCAGACTATATGATGACCGGCCACCCGCACCCACCATCAAAGACACACCGCTCTTCGGAGAAACCATCATGAAACTGCCCGTATTGTTCATCGGCCACGGCAGCCCGCTCAATGCCATACGCGACTCCGCCCTACACCGAAGAATGGCAAAACTACGGCGACGAACTGCTCGACGAATACGACGGCGAAATCGAAAGCATCCTCTGCATCTCCTCCCAATGGCAGACCGAAGGCACGCGTGTCACATCTGCCGAACAATCGTCCACCCTGCACGATTTCGACGACTTCCCCGACGAACTCTACCGAATCAAATTATCCCGCCGAAGGCACCCCTGAACTGGCCGCCCGCATCGTCGGCCTGTTGAAAGAGCAAGCCGCCGCTGACCCGCAACGCGGCTCTGGATTACAGCGCTGGGCGGTATTGAAACGCCTCGTCCCCGCCGCCGACATCCCTGTCGTGCAAATGAGCCTCGACCGCCGCCTGAACGCCCTAAGGCCACTTCGACCTGGCGGCCAAACTCGCCCCGCTGCGCAAAGAAGGCGTGCTGATTGTCGCCGCTAAGCAACATCGTCTCCAACCTGCCGCCGCAAGACTGGCAACATCCCGACCGCGCGGCAATGCCCTACCCGTGGGCGGATTTGGCGCACGAACTGGTCAACAAATGGATAAGCGGCCGCCGCTACGACCGCCTGTTGACGAAGCCCAATATCCTGTCGCCATCCGTCAGGCATTCCACAACCGGCAGAATTTCACCCGCTGCTCTACGCCCTGGCATTGCGCGGCGAAAAAGAACCGCTCGAATTTTTCAACGACGAAATCATCGGCAAATCCGTCAGCATGACTTCGCTGGTTATCGGCTTCGTGTGATTCCCGGAAGCGCAGCCCTCCTTTACAGTTATCGGCCGAATCATTATCATCCGCCGATAAAAACAACAGGAAACGTCTACCATGCCTGCCCGAAAACTCCTCTCCGGCTTCCTTTGCCGCCGTCCTTTTCACGGCGCTTCCGGCTGCTGCCAAAGACATCGTTTGGAAACAGCAGACCATCACCATCACAAAAATCCAAGCCGCATCGCCGTTTACGATCCTGCCGCGCTCGACATTCTCGAAAGCCTGAGCGTACAAACCGCCGCAGTACAACGACGGCGGGCAACTCGATCCTGCCAAACTCGCCGCCGAACCGCCCGAATTGATTATCCTCGGCGGCGCAACGGCAGGCCGTCTGAAAGATACCGCCGCCATCGCCCCCACCCTCGACCTCACACGATACCGACAGCTACCTCACTGACCTTGCCGCCCGCACCATGTTGCTGGCCGACATATTCGGCAAAAACAAAGCCGCCGAACAAAAATTGAAAGCCGTATCCAACAAACGCGCCACCTTAAAACAGCGCACCGAAGGCAAAACCGCCGTCTTCCTGCTGATGGAAAACGGCAGCTTCATCCCCCAATCCGAAGACGACCGCTTTTGGCTTCTTCTACACCCTCTCCGGCCTGTACACGCCCGACAATGCCGACTTAACGCATCATTCCGAAGATCCGCCACCCGCGCCGCTGCCGGAAAAAGCTTCCTCGCGCCAGAAAAGGCCGCACGGGAAGCCGAAGAAAAACGGCTGGCCGAACAAAATGCGCGGTTGGAAAAACTGCTGGCCGCCCGTCCCGACTACATCGCCGTCCTCAACCCGCACGCCGATGCATCCGCCACCCGCGCTGAACTGCAAAACACCCCGTACTCGGCCGCTATTCCGCCCAAACCATCCTCCTCGATACCGGCTCTTGGTATCGCATCGGCGCGGGGCTGGACAACACCGCCCGCATGTTGGACGAACTGATACGGGCAACCGGACTGAAACACCGAGGCCGTCTGAAAACCCCGTCAGGTTTCGCGGGAAAGCCGATTTTTCGCACTGGCGGCCCGATAGGCAGTCTCTCAGGCGGAAGACGGTTTCTCACGAATCCCTTTCGACTCCGCCGACCCTACACGACACGCCCAGCCGCACACGAACCGAATATGCCTGGCCGGACCGGTGCGGAAGTGGCAAACGCGTGCGCCCTATTCGTTCCGACCCGTTTTTACAGCATAAAGCCTGCGGCAGGGGCAGGCAACACCTCAACCGGACATAAAAGGCCGTCTGAAAACATTTACTTCACAGAAGCTGATGTTTTCAGACGGCCTTATTCAAAAATATCCGTTATCCGGCCATTCCGGCGAACACCGCTTCCGCCGCCGCCACGGTTTCGTCTATCAGCTCGGGCGTGTGTGCGGCGGAAACAAAGCCCGCTTCGTAGGCCGACGGGCCGAAGGCAACGCCGCGTTCCAACATGCCGTGGAAGAAATGTTTGAAACCGTCGGTATTCGAACGCGCCATGTCGGCGTAGTTTTTGCGGCACATGGTCGGCGAACATAGGCCGAAACATGCCGCCCACGCTGTCGGCGGTAAACGCCACGCCTGCTTTTGGCGGCGGCCGTCTGAAAACCTTTAACCAACTGTTCGGTACGCGCGGTCAGGTTTTTCGTAGAAGCCTTCGCGCCGGATGATTTCCAGTGTTTCAGTCCGGCCGCCACGGCCACGGGTTGCCCGACAAAGTGCCCGCCTGATACACGCCGCCCAGCGGGAGATGCAGGCCATGATGTCTTTGCGCCCGCCGAACGCCGCCAGCGGCATACCGCCGCCGATGACTTTGCCCATTGTCGTCAGGTCGGGCGTGATGCCGCGTAGCGATGTGCGCCGCCGAGTGCGACGCGGAAACCGGTCATCACTTCGTCGTAAATCAACACCGCGCCGTGTTTGTCGGTGAGGGAGCGCAGGGCGCGGACGAAGTTTTCAGATGGCCTGACCAGATTCATATTGCCTGCGAACGGTTCGACAATCACGCAGGCAATTTCGCCGCCGATTTTTTCAAACGTTTCTTCCAGTTGGGCGGTATTGTTGTATTCGAGCACCAGCGTGCTTGAGGAAACTACGGTACGCTTACGGGAAGAAGGTTGCTGAAGGTGAGCAGGCCGCTGCCGGCTTTGACCAGCAGGCTGTCGGAATGGCCGTGGTAGCAGCCTTCGAACTTGATGATTTTGTCGCGGCCGGTAAAGCCGCGCGCGAGGCGGATGGCCGACATGGTGGCTTCGGTGCCGGAGCTGACCAGCCGCAGTTGTTCAACGCTGGGCACGAGTTCGGCGATTTTTCGGCGATGACGATTTCGCCTCGGTGGGCGCGCTGAACGACAAACCGCCCAAAGCGGCTTCGCGCACGGCTTCAATGACTTCGGGTCGCGTGTCCCGACAATCGCAGGCCCCCACGAACCGACGTAATCGGTGTAGCGCGCTGCCGTTTTCGTCCCACACATACGCGCCTTGGGCTTTTTGATGAAGCGCGGCACACCGCCGACGCTGCCGAATGCGCGGACGGGGAATTCACGCCGCCAGGGATGATGGCTTTGGCGCGGTCAAACAGGGTTTCGTTGCGGTCGGTCATAATTATTCCTTTCGAGGCCGTCTGAAAACGCGGCTCAGATCAAATTTAAAGCAGACGGCATGATATCAGCAAACTCGGACAGCCATTCGGCCATCTTGTCCCGAATCCGCTTGATGGCCTTGACTATTATTTACAGATATATTTGATAATATTTATCGTTTGTAGCATAATCCTGCCGTTTCGAATCGGCAGGGCTCCCGGCTGCAGACATCTCCGATCAATTTTTCAATATCCCACATAAGAGGTTCCGTATGAAAAAAGCAATGGTAGTATTCTCAGCGCGGCTTTAGTGTATTGCCGCTTCTTTCGACCTATGCCGCCGATTTCGGCCATGAACAAACCTTTGACCATCAGCGGCAAGCGCCTATTTGGCCGAAACATCCGCCCGCGTCCTAGCCAATCAAAATGCAAGCGCGCCCGAATTGGTAGATGATATTACCGACGGTTTTGGCGCGAAAAATACCCGGCTACAAACTGATGGTACTGGGTCGTACCTATTCTATGGCCGCCGAAACCAAACCGCCAAAACCGGGTCAAACCCAATGGCGGGAAAATGCCATGTCCACAGGGGCATCAAATTGTATCTCGGCATTCCGGTTACCGGCGGCAAAATGGATTTGGCCAATGCGAAGCTGATCAACATCGGCGTGGTGGATGATGACGGCGGCTCCGCCCCCACATTCCCGAAGAAAAATCCGACCGGTAGGCAAACAGTTGATGGGAAAAAGATACAAAAATTGAAAAGCCAAACTGCGCATCAGCGAATTGGATTTTCCCGATATGGATAAAGGGGAAACCAGCGGCGGCGGCGTGCGCTTGAAGCGGAAGCTGTTATCGACGGCAAACCCGTCCACACCAAAATCAACAGCACATTTGCCCGCTTTTATACAGGCAAACCGGCCAGTGCCGGGGCATTCAAGGCTGATGCGCGTTTGATGAAATAAGCGAAGACGAAAAATCAGGAGCTGCCCGCATTTCAAAAAGGCAGCTCCTTTATGATGCTTCCAGACAGGAGGCCGTCTGAAAAACCTTGTGCTACCAACGCACCATCAGCGCGCGGTGATCCGAATGCCGCCAAGGCAAAGGTTCGGCACGCACCGGCCGTTTTGCCAAAACATGATCGAGATTTAGCCCGAACGGCAGCCAGGTTGGCGTCCAAAACCGTGTCTGCGCTCGTATGCCCGCCGTTTTGGTAAAACTGCGGAACACTGGCGAAAACGGGCTGCTGTTCAGATCGCCAACCACCAGCACATTTTTCTTCCTTCCCGATGAATACGGCCGTCTGCGCCAAATATTCCCGCCGTTCCACCGCCAATGAGGCACTGACGGGCGGCGGCGGATGAAGGGCAAATAAGGCGGTATTGCCCGCTACCGCACGAATATACGGATAATCGCCGACAAACCTTACTCTCACAGGCTAGCCAGGGCTTCCCTGCTCCACACCGCCAGGGCAAACGGACTGTCCGACTCCCATTCGCAACCATAGGGATAACTGCGGCGCAAAGCTCGCCATCCGCTGTCGGCCAAACTCGATTTCCGCCAAAGCCAGCACTTCCGGCGCGGCAGCCAAAATCTTTGCCGATTCTTCGGCCGCCTTGGGATTATCGAGATTCACGTTGTACCACAACAGGCTGTGATGTGTTTCAGACGGCCTCTCCTTCGAAAGGCTGCGCCAGCCACAGCAACAGCACAGATGCCGCACCCAGCCATAGCCACCGTTTCCAACCACTGTCCAACCAAGCCGCCAACACGAAAACGGCGGCATAATAAGGCACAAAATGGCTGAACAACTCAGCCAGCCAATACGATGCGCCGATATTGCCCGCCAATACCGCAATCACCGATAAAACCGCCAATATCCGCACCCTTTGAACGGCAAACTGCCACCAACCGAATTTTTTATCCATATTTTTCCAAAACCTGCAATCATGCAGCCATGTAACTATCGGTTTATCTATTATAAACTTCCGCCTTCAACTCATATCGGAGCATGCGGTATTGCTGCCGACCCGCATCCATTTTTACTCATCCATTTTACTTTTACGGGAAAATTCTATCATGAAAAACAACCAGCCTTACTCTGCGCTGTTTTAGCCGCTTTGCTGTCTCATCCAAACCTCGCTGGCATCTGCCGCCAAACCTGATACCGCTCCAACTGTAGGAACACCCCACAGAACAATCCTGCTCCTGCAGATGCCGGACTTCCCGCCGACCTCGCCGAACAAATGGTGATCGGCCCGGCGGTTATCGATTTGGGCAACCAGGCAAAACTGAAACTGCCTGCAAAAATGGTCTTTGTGAAAAAAATCGCGCCAACGCCATGATGAGGGAAGCAGGCAACGCCACAGATCCCCAACCGCTACGGGCCTGATTCTCCCCGGAGTCGGAAAACGAGGACAGTGACACCAATTGGATAGTAGACCTGACCTTTACCGATTCCGGCTACATCAAAGACGATGATGCCAAAGAATGGGATGTTGAAGCCATGCTCGAGCAGCTGAAAGAAGGCACCGAGGAACAAAACAAAGAGCGAGCCTCCCGCAACCTACCGGAAATAGAAACTCGCGGCTGGGTGGAAAAACCGCAATATGATGCAAAGACCCATCGTCTGATTTGGTCGATTGACGTTTTGAATAAAAACGAACCCGACCCCAATCCTGCCATCAACTACAATACTTTCCAGCTTGGACGCGAAGGCTATATTGAATTAACTATGATCACCGACTTGAAAAGCATAGATCAATACAAACCTATTGTGCAAGAATTGTTGGGTAATATCGAATTCAACGAGGGCAAGCGTTATAGCGATTTCAATGCCGCAACCGACAAAGTGGCCGAATACGGACTGGCTGCCTTGGTTGGCGGTATCGCTGCAAAAAAACTGGGATTATTGGCCTTGGCCGGCGCATTACTGGCTAAATTCGGCAAACTGATTATTTTCGGTGCTCTTGCAGTAGGCGCATTGTTTAAAGGCCTATGGCGCAAAAAAGATAAAAACAAACCGAACGAAGAAGAATAAATAAATCCTGTTCAAAATAAAAAGGCCGTCTGAAACATTTCAGACGGCCTTTTATCATTCATGCCTTACGAACGAATCCGTTTCAACACTTCTTCTTTGCCGATTAATGCCAATACGGCATCGACGCTTGGGGTTTTTGCCGTACCGCAGACGGCGAGGCGCAAAGGCATGCCGAGTTTGCCCATTTTAATGCCTTCTTCGTCGCAGAAAGGTTTGAAGAGATCGTGGATGGCTTCGGCGGTCCAGTCTTCCAAACCTTCGAGGCGTTCGGCAAAGCGCAGCATACGGGCGGCGGCTTCGTCGTCCCAGTGTTTCTGCACGTCTGCTTCGGCCGGCGTTTGTTTAACGTAGAAGTAGAGGCACTCGTCGGCGAGGGTGTTCAGGTCTTGGGCGCGGTCTTTGACCAGTGCCAACACGTCTTCCAAAGCAGGCTTGCTTGTTTCATGGATATCGCGCAGGGCAAGACGCGGTTTCACCATTTCGGCCAGTTTTTCGTTGGCGGTGATTTTGATGTGTTCGCCGTTAATCCAGTAGAGTTTCTTCAAGTCCATACGGCTTGGAGACGGGGAAACGTCTTTCAAATCAAACCATTCGATGAATTGTTCCATCGTGAAGAATTCGTCGTCGCCGTGCGCCCAACCCAAGCGTGCCAGATAGTTGAGCATGGCTTCGGGCAGGATGCCCATTGCGCCGAAATCGGTAATGGCAACGGTATCGCCACTGCGTTTGGAGATTTTTTTGCCTTGTTCGTTAAGAATCATCGGCAGGTGGCCGTATTCGGGCAGGTTTGCGCCGATGGCTTTTAAGATGTTGATTTGTTTCGGGGTGTTGTTCACATGGTCGTCGCCGCGGATAACGTGGGTAACGCCCATGTCGTAGTCGTCCACAACAACGCAGAAGTTGTAAGTTGGTGTGCCGTCGGCGCGGGCGATAATCAGGTCGTCAAGCGCTTCGTTGGGGATGGAGATTTCGCCTTTGACCAAGTCCGTCCATTTCGTAACGCCGTCCAAAGGCGTTTTGAAGCGGACGACGGGTTGCACGTCGGCAGGGATTTCGGGCAGGGTTTTGCCTTCTCCCGGACGCCAGCGGCGGTCGTAAGTCGCCGTGCCTTCTTTTTCGGCTTTCTCGCGCATGGCTTCCAGCTCTTCTTTGCTGCAATAGCAGTAGTAGGCATGGCCTTTTTCTAAAAGTTCGGCAATGACTTCTTTGTAGCGGTCGAAACGGCGGGTTTGGTAAACGACGTTGTCGGCGTTGTCGTAGTTCAGGCCGACCCATTTCATGCCGTCGAGGATAATGTTGACGGATTCGGCGGTAGAGCGCGCCAAGTCGGTGTCTTCGATACGCAATAAGAATTCGCCTTTATGATGGCGGGCAAACGCCCATGAGAACAGGGCGGTGCGTACGCCGCCGATGTGCAGGTAGCCGGTGGGGCTGGGGGCGAAACGGGTTTTTGATTGTCATGTTGTTTCCAATATTTATGTAAGATATTTCAATTTAAAACAGAGGGATACGGTGGCTTTCCAACCAACAATGCCTGTTTGCGCGGCAATCCTCCGGCATAGCCGGTCAGCTTGCCGTTGCTGCGCGATAACGCGATGGCAGGGAATGATGATGGAGATTTTGTTTGCACTGTTGGCGGCAGCCACCGCACGAACGGCTTTGGGATTAGCCAAAGCTTCGGCTTGCTGTTTGTAACTGCACGTATCGCCATAAGGTATGGTTTGCAGGATATGCCAAACCTGCTGTTGAAACGGTGTACCGATTAAATCAAGCGGTATGTCGAAGCTTTTGCCGCCGTCCGGCAAAGTATTCGACCAATTGGCGGCGCAGGTTTTCAGTATCGGCGTTCTTTTGTTCAATACATTTCTCCGCATTATGGTGTTTCATAACGGCCTGTAATTCACGCGACAAAGTCTGTTGGTCGGTAAACTCGAGCAGGCACAGGCCTTTTCTGCTGAATACGGCTGTCATTTCACCAAGCGGAGTATCTATTTCGATGCGGTTTAAACTATCAGCAGCGTTTTCAGACGGCCTTTGGATGTGATTATTCATCTTCCATATTTCCTTGCTCACCGATATCAATCGCACGCGTCTGCCGCCGCAGCCAAACAGTTTTCACAATTGGCTTGCGGGATACACACGGTCAGACGACAGTCGAGTTGCAAATCTTTGGCAATAATTTCAGCCTGATGCTGTTTGGCAATCCTCACGGCATCGTTCAAATTTGGATAATCGCAACGCAGACGGTCGATGTCGACGACAACAGCGGTCTATGGCTTCGGCCGCAGCCGCTTTTGGTAAGCATGTATCAAGCCCGGAACACCCAGTAATGTGCCGCCGAAATAGCGCACGACAATAATCAGTACATCGGTCAGACCGAAAGAATCAATCTGCCCCAATATCGGTCGTCCTGCGCTGCCGGAAGGTTCTCCATCATCGTTGGCACGAAATTGCAGGCCGTCTGTACCGAGGCGGTAGGCATAACACCAATGCCGCGCCTTATGATGCGCCTGCCGTCGGTCATCTACCAGTTTTTCACCTCTCAGTGGTACGTATCGGCTAGGCGTAGGCACAAAAGCGGCTGCCCTTTATCTTTAAATTCGGCTTCAACCGATGCGGACAGGGTACGAAAAGTATCAGCCATATTCAGACGGCCTTCCTGACAATAAAAAACCGCTTTGCGCACCGCCGACAATAAGCTCTTCCATCTTTTTTGTGAAACGGATATTGAAACCGCACATGAAGCACACCTTTTCCACACCATTCCAATCATAGTTGCGTCTTGACTGCATCGGATTTTTGATTTTCGAAAAATGATGGGTTTAAAAAGCACAGGCCGTCTGAAAGAGGATGCTTTTATGTTTCCGTTCAGACGGCCTGTTTCTACGTGAAACGCCTCATTGCTCCAGTGCCGCCGTTAATTGCGGCACGATGTCGAAACAAATCGCCCATTATGCCGTAATCCGCTGCATTGAAAATTGCCGCCTGGGATCTTTATTGATAGCAACCACGGTTTTACCGTCCTGCATTCCGGCGATGTGCTGAATCGCACCGGATATGCCGACCGCGATATACAGCTCGGGCGCAACCACTTTTGCCGGTTTGGCCGACCTGATAGTCGTTAGGGCGATATTCGGCATCAACGGCCGCACGGGACGCGCCTATTGCCGCACCCAGAAACATCGGCCAGCGGGGCTCAGCACGGCATCGTAAATTCTCTTTGCTGCCCAAACCTTGCCACCGGACACCACTACTCGTGCCTGTGTCAGTTCGGGACGTTCTGATTGCGGCAGCTCGCGGCTGACGAATCGGCTGATATTTTCGGCGCGGCGCAGGCGCGACAGAAACGGTTTCTGGCCGAACCGCCGTCTGCGGCGGCATCAGCGGTGGTACGGAAAGTCAGCACCAATTTCTGGCTCTGTGCATTTCAATGGTAACCAGTGCGTTTCCGGCGTAAATCGGACGGACAAAGGTATCACCGTCTCATGATTTCAAACCACATCGGATACTTCGCGAACAATCCAGCAAAGCAGCAATGCGCGGCATCAGATTTTTTTGCCGAAAGGCATCGGCAGCGGAGGCGATGTACCGGTAATCGGCAGCCAGAGATACAAACCAAGGGCGCGAGTTCTTTTCCTGCCAATGCTTTCAGCATAATGAGGCGCATCGGCCAGCAATACTTTTTCCACGCCGGCCACTTTACCGCCTGTTCTCGCCACGGCCGCCGCGCCGCTGCCCGCCACCCAGCAGATGTACGCCACCCAGTTTGGCAGCAGCGGAAACAGCATGGCGGATGGCCGGATTCAAGGTTTGATTATTGTGTTCTGCCATCACTAATACGTTCATCATTTTCTCCTTAAATCACTTTGGCAGCTTTGAGTTTTTCCACCAATCAGCCACACTGCCGCGACTTTTTCGCCGGCCTCCGCGCTTTCGGTTCAGCGTAGGACACCGCCTGCATCGGGTGCCGTATTTACACCCCAATTCTTCGGGCGTGGATTTTTCCAACGGTCTCTTAGCCCGCATAATCTGCGGCAGTTTGACGTAACGCGGTTCATTCAGGCGCAAATCCGCACTGATAACGGCAGGCAGTTTCAGGGCGACTGTCTCTATTCCCCCGTCGATTTCACGCGTTACCACGGCTCAACGCCGTCGATTTCCACCTTTTCCGGCAAACGTACCTGCGGCGCATTCATCAGGGCAGCCAGCATTTGGGCGGTTTGATTGGCATCGTCATCTATCGCCCTGTTTACCCAACAGCAGTGATTTACGGCTGCTCTTTGTCGGCCACAGCTTTGAGCAATTTGGCCGACAGCCAGCGGTTCTAGCGACTTCAGTTTCAACATGGACGGCGCGGTCGGCACCCATGGCCAAAGCAGTGCGCAAGGTGTCTTCGCATTTTTTGCCGCCCAGCGACACGGCGACGATTTCACTTTACTTTTACCCGCCTCTTTAAGGCGTACGGCTTCTTCCACCGCAATTTCGTCAAACGGGTTCATCGACATTTTGACGTTGCCGATGTCTACATCCGAGCCATCGGCCTTTACCCGCACTTTGACGTTGTAATCCACCACGCGCTTTACGGCGACCAGTGCTTTCATTGGAATTCCTTTTCGACTATATTTTCTGAAGAAATTATTTTTGATTTTTCCGGCTTGCTGAATCAAATGTTTTCACACACGGGTTTACACAAATCGCTGCCTTATCCCTATTTGAAAAATTTGCATTTTCTTCCGAACAAATCCCGGCCTTACGACCCGAACAAGGATAAGGTCCGCATAGAAATTTTTGATAAAAACCAAACATCGGCGCACGATCAATAAACTGTAATACCGTTAATTTTTAAATATCCGGCAATGTTTCCGACCAAACAATACAAAATGTACCGCCGCCGTGTCCGCTGCCAACCTGCTGTCAAAGCCTTGCGAATAGCGGCGGCAACCGTTTTAGGGACCAACAACGCTGTGAGGTACATCCTGCATATATGTCATATCGTGCGGCATTCATCTTAACGTACAATAAACTGCCGCGTATATTTTCCTGCACAACGGCAAAAGTAAGCGGTTCGGCATAATCAGCTTGCCCGCGCGAAAGCTTGCGGCGGATCACCCAACGATAGACTGTGCCGTCTACAACAATTCGGCGGCTGCCTTTTTTCGTTATCGACATTATTTGTTACTTCATCTGCTTTTCAGACGGCCTCTTCCGCATTCATGCCCTGCAACAATAATTTAAAAACGGATTCGGGTTCCGGCATTTGACCGACACCTCCAATATTGGCTGCTTTCGGCGACGATTGCACGCCGGTTTTTTCGGGGGCAGTATCGGTATAAATACCGACCAAAGGCTTATCGAAACGCATTGGCCAAATGCAGCAATCCAGTATCCACGCCGACCACCCTCGGCCGCATTCTGCAATAATTCTGCCGCCTGCATCAGATCTCATTTTATCGCACACCCGAACATACGGCAGGCCGTCTGGAAAGCGCTCGGCACGGATTTTTCCTTCTCACTGCCCCAAGGCAGGTATATCGTACCGCCGTCTCGTTCATGCATCAGCCGCATCAGCTCGCGCCAATATTGAGGCTGCCATAGTTTGCTGTCGCGACTGGTGACATGCAGGGCGACATAATACGGTTTTTCGGTTTTCAGACGGCCTTTTTCGGGAATTTGCGCACCGAAAATCAATTTTTCCGGCAATTGTAACCGAATGCTTTGGGCAAACAGATCTGCGGTTGCGCCAAACGGCATCTCGGTCCTTAGGAACAGGAAACACCCGGTTGTACAAAGCAGGCCGCCCAGCTTTCACGCGCACTGTATTTGTCCAACCTCACACCGGCGCACCTACCATTTTTGCTGGCAGTGCACTTTTTATCAGGCTTTGGCTGTCCAACACCAAATCAAATTTTTTTCTTGCCGCAAATTGGTTTTCAGACGGCCCTATTTCCCGCCAAGTTTCCTTTTACCCAACTGTTTGCGCCATTGCCGCCAGCTTAGGGTATGGATTTCACAAAAGGATGCAGCCGTGCAATATCTGGCAAAACCCTGCTTCACACAACCAATGCAATTCGATATCGGGGCGGCAGACGGATAAATCGTTTACCGCTGGCAAAGTGTGGATTAAATCGCCCATACCGACAGGCGGACCAATAATACTTTCATTGCGTTATCGCCAGATTCCTTTTGCACCATTACTGGCCTGTTTCACGTGAAACAGAATCAAAGCTGATGATTTCAAATAATCTTTTATTTTTCAGCATCCGGCAACACGATTGCTCCGGCTGCCTGCATTTCGTGCCGCTTGTTCAACCGTTTCTTCGGCAATGCCGCGGCAAGCTGCCGCATTCACGATAACCCGCCAATCTCCGCTGCGGCAAAAGCTGCAATACCGTGCATGTTTGACACAATAATCGGTGGCCAAACCGCCCACCAGAACTGTTTCCGCACCCTTTGCCCGTCAGCCATCTCGATTAGGCCTGTACTCAACCTTTCTTCGATATCGTGATAACACGCGCCGTAAGGTGCAATTCGATCTACCCCTTCCATACGCAATAATCATAACCATGATAATCAGGAAGGCTATTTAATAAATCGAAACCCTTCGCTGCCGACAATCGCATGGGAAACCCACGTCAAATCAGCGTTTGCCAAACCCTGTCGGTTTCAACATATCCACAGGGTTATCCACAAGCCAGCGGGCATTCGGGCTGTGTGCGTCTTTCGTCATTACACGCAAATCGGCCAACCCGGCCTGCGCGTTCAACTCCGCGGCAATAGTGTCCCTGACCGGCCACCGGCACTCGGCCGGACAAAGCGGGTAAAGGTTTTCTGTGCATCAACATCAATTGAAACAATCATGGCGCTATTTTTCCATCAGCCGCAAACAGAGCGGCATTATAACAAAAAGCACCGCCGCACCGTGCTACAATCCGCACAACTTACCAACATAGTTATCCACAATGCGGTATACCATAGAAACCATAGGTCGCGTACATTCGCCCCTATACGCAGAAATTCGGCATCGCCCGCCAGCCCGGGCCTGGTGCCGTCGGCGGAAATCGTCATCGAATTGAAGCCCGAATTTACCGCCGATTCCGTACGCGGTTTGGAAGGTTTCGGCTACATTTGGCTGCATTTTTATCTTTCACGGCGTACTCGGCGTAAGGCTGGTCGCCCATGGTGCGGCCGCCGCGTTTGGGCGGAAAACGGAAAAATGGGTGTATTTGCCACCCGCAGCCCGCACCGTCCCAACCATCTCGGCTTGTCGTTGTTGAAACTGGAAGGCATAGAATGCGGCAGACGGCGTGAAAAATTCGCTGCAGCGGCGCAGATTTGCTGGACGATACGCCGGTTATCGACATCAAGCCTTACATACCTCTTTGTCGAAGCCCGCCCCGACGCGGCTGCCGGTTTTGCCACCGAATCCCTCCGTTGCTGGATATTGTTTGGCAGACTGAGGCGGACGGCCTTCAGACGGCCTGAAAAACCCTGATTGAACAATCCGTCGCCTCAAGACCCGCGCCCGGCCTATCAAGACATCGCCGAACGGATTTATGTGATGGAAATTGCCGGTTGGAAGTAAAATTTAGGATTGAAGGGCAAACACCGCCGCCATCATTCAAATCAAAACCAATCGAAGTACTTTTATTTGAGGCCGTCTGAAACGATATTTTCAGACGGCCTCAAATCCATTTGGAAGAAAAAGATTTTCAAACTACGCCAAATCGGCAGGCAACCATATAATTAACATCCACTTTATCACTGAGCGAATAATGTTTCAGCAGCGGGTTGTAAGTCAAACCCTTACTGTCGGCAATATCCAGCCCAGCTTGGCGGACATACGCGCCAATTCGGCGGGCGTGATGAACTTCGCCAGTCGTGCGTACCTTTGGGCACCAGCTTCAAAAATATTCCGCCCCCAAAATGGCATGCAGATAAGATTTCGGGTTACGGTTGATGGTGGAAAAAAACACCATGCCGCCCGGTTTTGGCCAAACGGGCGCAGGAACGGATGATGGTGGCAGGGATCGGGCACATGCTCCATCATTTCCATGCAGGTAACGATGTCGTAAGCCTGAGGGGTTTCGGCCGCCAAATCTTCCACGCCAACGCAGCGGTAGGCAATATTGTCCAACTGCCCTCATTTTTTGCGTGGTTTTTCGGCGGTTTGCAGCGATTTTTCCGCCAAATCGATACCCAAAACCTCCGCCGCGCCTCGGTCGGCCATGCTTTCGCTCAAGATGCCGCCGCCGCAGCCGACATCCAGCACTTTCGTCCGCCAAACCGGCAAAGCGGTCGATATAGTCCAAACGGATGAGGGTTGATGTCGCAGCGGCTTGAATTCGCTTCTTTATCCCACCATTTGTCGGCCAGGCGGCTGAATTTGTCGATTTCTTCGTTGTCCATATCTGGCTGTTGCTCGGTTTGATTCATTGGATTCTCCGGTTTTTTTCAGGTCGGCGGCATTGTACCCGAAACACTGCTCGCCGTATTTGTCTTCAGACGGCCTGATGCCCGCCGCAGAAACCAAAGAGGCCGTCTGAAAAACCTTTTTCAGACGACCCAAACAATCACTGACACCGGATTAGGCGTTCAAACCCGCCCAATAAAACCAATGTACGGATAAGCTGGCAGGCGTAAGACATTTCGTTGTCGTACCACGATACGGTTTTCACCAACTGATTATTTCCGCTGCCGATAACGCGGGTTTGCGTGGCATCGAACAGCGAACCGGCCTGCAAACCGATAACGTCGGAAGAAACAATCGATCTTCCGTGTAGGCAAAGGCTTCGCCCTCGGCAGCCTTCATCGCGGCATTGATTTCCTCAACCGTTACTTCGCGCGACAAGACCGAAACCAATTCGGTCAGCGAGCTGGTGGCGACGGGCACGCGCTGCGCCGAGCCGTCGAGTTTTCCTGCCAGCCCGGAATCACCAGGCCGATGGCTTTGGCCGCACCTGTGGTATTCGGCACAATGTTCAGCGGCGGCGCGGGCGCGGCGGAAATCGTTTTTCCGATGCGGCGCGTCCAAAAGTATTCTGGTCGCCGGTGTAGGCATGAACGGTGGTCATAAAACCCCTGAACCACGCCGAATTCACGTTGCAATACGTCGGCCATCGGCGCCAGGCAGTTGGTGGTGCAGGAAGCGGCGGAAACCACTTTTCGCTGCCGTCCAAAAATCTGATGGTTTACGCCGAAAACGACGGTTTTGACATCATTGTCCGCCCGGGCTGAAATCATTACCTTCTTCGCGCCCGCCCGGATATGGGCCTGCGCTTTTTCTTTTTGGCAAAAACTCCGGTGCATTCCAAAACCACGTCTATGCCGAGTTCGCCCCACGGCAGTTCTTCGGGATTCGGATTGAAAATACTTTGATTTCTTTGCTGCTTCACCGCGATATTTCCGTTTTTTTCAATTCCGCTTTTCCGCCAAATCTGCCTTGTGTGCTGTCGTATTTGAACAGGTGCAGCAGCATGTCTGCCGGTGTCAGGTCATTGATTGCCGCCACTTGATGCCCGGTGTTTCGCTGATAAGGCGCAAAGCCAGTCTGCCGATGCGTCCGAAACCGTTGATTGCCACTTTAATAGCCATGTCTCACCCTTGTCTTTAATATTTTGATGTAAAGAAATATCGCCGGTCCGTTTTTATCACATTCGGCACGGACTACCTAAGATTACCTGTTATTTTTGCCGATTTGTCGTAAAAAGATACCAAATAATATGAAAAATATAAATTGATGATGCTGATGAAATGCTGAAATTTATTGTGGATAACTAAAAATTATGCATTTATTTCATGGCACTATATTAATTTTCAAATAGGTGGATAACGCTAATTTTTCTTTTTGAATACTGTGGATATTTTTTCAGACGGCCTCCATATCTGTGGACAAAAACCAGATTGCGGATATTTTTTCGGCAGCGGTTGTCCACATCAGGCTGAGGCCGTCTGAAAGATTGGGAAAAATTTATGGAATACCCTGCTGCCGATATCGTATTTTTACCGTATGATGACGCGGCATGATTAGGATTGGAAAGGAAGCGATATGCGGCAGAGAACTTTGGCAAAATCGGTCAGCGCGACAGGCGTCGGCCTGCATTCCGGCGAACGGGTGATATTGACCCTGCATCCGGCAAAAGAAAAACGAAGGCATCATGTTCCGCCGCAGCGATTTATCGGGCGAACAAGGGCGAAATCATCCGTTTGTCACTCTATCTGATCAACGACACCCGCCTTTCGTCCACCATCGTAACCGAACAAGGCGTGCGGGTCGGCACCATCGAACACATCATGTCCGCCCTTGCGGCCTATGGCGTGGACAATGTCTTAATCGAGCTCAGTGCGCCGGAAATTCCGATTATGGACGGTTCCAGCCTGCCTTTCCTCTACCTTCTGCAAGATGCCGGCATTATGACTCAGAAAGCGCAAAAAGCGTTTCTGAAAATCATCAAACCGGTGGAAGTAAAGGCCGACGGCAAATGGGTGAAATTCACTCCGCACAACGGCTTTAAGGTAACGCTGACCATCGAATTCGACCATCCCGTATTCAATTGCAGCCCGCCGACTTTCGAAATCGACTTGCCGGCCAATCGTATGTGGACGAAATCGCCTCAGTGCCCGCACTTTCGGTTTCATGCAGGAAGTGGAAATGATGCGTCGCATAATTTGGGTTTGGGCGGCATCTGTCCAACGCCATCGTTATCGACGACAACGACGTGCTGAATCTCGAAGGCCTGCGCTATCCCGACGAATTCGTGCGCCATAAAATCCTTGATGCCATCGGCGATTTATATATCGTCGGCCACCCGATTATCGGCGCGTTTGAAGGTTACAACCGGTCATGCCATCAATAATGCCCTGTTGCGGGCAGTATTGGCCGACGAAACCGCCTATCAGTGGTGGAATTTCCCGACGACAGCCTGATTCCGCCCTCATTCTTCCAAATCAACGGACAAGCAGCCTGAAAACGGGAAAAATCGGGTTTATCCACAGACTAGAGGCTGTCTGAAAACAGTCCACAATCATCCCTGCGTAAACAGGATGGTTGCCGACAGCTTTTTCAGACGGCCTAATTATTTGAAAAAGAAAATATAAAACAGCTTATCCACAGAAAAATTTAATGGTTTCAACAAAATAATCTGTTTATATAAAAAGCATATTAAACGTACTAAATAACGAAACAAAAACAAAACTCGTAAAAATAGGGACTTTGTTATAAAAGCTTCATAAAAACAGTATAAAAATCAAAGAGAACAACCAAAAATCATAGCAGGGAACAGCAGCAATCGGGTAAAAGTTACGCCATTTTCCAAACCGAATTTTGAAGGACACCTGATGAAAGGCGACATCGGCGTAATTGGTTTGGCCGTAATGGGACAAAAACCTGATACTCAACATGAACGACAAAGGCTTCAAAGTAGTGGCCTACAACCGCACCGTTTCCAAAGTGGACGATTTTCTCAACGGCGCGGCAAAAAACACGAATATCATCGGTGCGTACAGCATTCCTGATTTGGTGGAAAAACTGAAAACCACGGAAAAATCATGTTGATGGTTCGGCTGAACAGTAGTGGACGACTTTATCGCCCAATTGTTGCCACACCTTGAAGAAGGCGACATCATCATCGACGGCGGCAATGCGAATTTCCCCGATTCCACCCGCCGTACACACGAGCTGGCCGCCAGCGCATACGCTTTATCGGCGCGGGCGTGTCCGGCGGCGAAGAAGGCGCGCGCAACGGCCCGTCGATTATGCCCGGTGGCAGCGAAGAAGCCTGGCCGTTTGTCAAACCCATTTTGCAGGCCATTTCCGCCAAAACCCTCGCAAAGGCGAGCCTTGTTGCGACTGGGTCGGCCGCGACGGTGCGGGGCATTTTCGTCAAAATGGTGCACAACGGCATCGAATACGGCGATATGCAGCTGATCTGCGAAGCCTATCAGTTTATGAAAGACGGCTTGGGCATGAGTGCCGACGAAATGCAGCAGACTTTTGCCGCATGGAATAAAACCGAGCTGAACAGTTATCTGATTGAAATTACTGCCGACATCCTTGCTTATAAAGATTCAGACGGCCTCGCCTCTGGTAGACAAGATACTCGATACCGCCGGACAAAAAGGCACCGGCAAATGGACAGGCATCAACGCTTTTGATTTGGGCATTCCGCTGACTTTGATTTCCGAAGCTGCTTTTCGCCCGCTGCGTTTCCGCCTTTAGCAGCAGCGCGAAACTGCCGCCGCATTGTCCGGCCATACCGCCGAAACAGTGGCGGGCGACCGTGCGGAATGGCTGGAAGCCCTCCGTCTGGCCTTGCTGGCATCCAAAAATTATTTCTCACGCCCAAGGCTTTTATGCTGATACGCGAAGCGGGCGAGGCCAAACGGCTGGGAACTGAACTACGGCAACACCGCCCTGCTTTGGCGCGAAGGCTGCATCATCCGCAGCGCGTTCTGGGCAATATCCGCGACGCTTATGAAGCTGATCCTGATTTGGTTTTCTTGGGCAGCGACCCTTTATTTCAAAAATATCCTGCAAACCGCGCTGCTGTCTTGGCGCAAAGTGGCGGCTAAGGCCATCGAATACGGCCTCGCCCATGCCGTGTACGACTCGCCTGACTAGACGGTTACACCACGGCACGCCTGCCGACCAATCTGTTGCAGGCGCAACGCGATTATTTCGGCGCGCACACTTACGAACGCACCGACAAACCGCGCGGCGAGTTTTTCCATACCAATTGACGGGTACCGGCGGCGATACGGCTTCGACAACTTATGATGTTTGATTGTTGTTGGTTGGGTAGCATAAGGCCGTCTGAAAATCCGTTTCGATTTCGACTGTTTTCTGCTTCAAACCGCCGCCATCCCGTTCACGAATGGTAATACTTGTGGACGATTAAAAACCCTTTGCCGCTTTTCACAAACTCCGTATCGAAGAAACACCCGAGCCGCAATCCACTTCGCGGTATTTCATATCAACCCGGTTAGCGTTTTGATAACGCAGTTTCGAACGACCATTCCAAAGTTTCGGCCGCTCTATTCACCGTATTGCGCAGTCTTCCGTATTTCCACGCAGTGTCAGGCTTTTTCGGCAGGACGGCGGGAATCGTCTTCGATAAGGCGCTTTTGGCCGTCATGTAACCTTGTTTCATAAAGGCGGCGTAGGCCTGTTTCAGCGAACCGGTGAGCGGCATTCGTAGCGGACAACGAGGGATCGATTTCGGGATTGCCCGTGGGTTTCGGGCTTCCTGGCAGGACAGGCCGTCATGGCTGACGGCGGGGGCGGACAGACAGCAGGCAAATCAGCAAAGGTTTAACAGACGTCATAAGTTCCTTTAATTCTGTTTGACAGGACAGGCCGTCTGAAACTAAATAAATTTCAAACGGCCTTATCTAAAAACAACAGGCGCGATTATATATTCAACAATGATACTCAATTTCGCCATCCGCCAATTGCTTCAAACGATAGGAGTGCATCCAAGGCTTCGCGCGGGGACATCTCGTCGGGATGGATACTATCCAGCTCGGCAAACAATGCGGATGATTTTTCAGACGGCCTTTCGCCGTCTTGTGCCGAATCATCGGCAAAGTCAGGTTCAAAAGACGCGGAGCCGAAAAATCCAACTGCGGCCTTTGTTCGGCGGCCTGACTTTCCAAATTTTCCAAATACCTTTGTGCCGCTTTCAATGCCCGTGCGGGCAGTCCGGCGAGTTTGGCCACCGCGATGCCGTAACTCTTACTGGCGGGGCCCGCTTCGATATGGTGCAGGAAAACAATATCCCGCCCCTGTTCCAACGCGCTCAAATGCATATTTACCGCCGCCGGGTAACGTTCGGGCAGAGCCGTCAGCTCAAAATAATGTGTGGCGAACAAAGCGAACGAACCGTTTTTCAACAGCAAATGTTCCGCTATCGCATGTGCCAATGCCGCCGTCGAAAGTGGATGCCGCGCCCCCACTTCGTCCATCAAACCAGAGACCGCGGTGTGGCGTGATTCAAAATATAAGCTGTCTCATCTCATCTCCACCATAAAGGTCGAACGGTTGATGCCAAATCGTCCGATGCCCCGAGTGCGGGTGAAAAACCTGATCGACAGGGCCGATTTTCGCCGCCGAAGCCGGAACGAAACTGCCGGTATGCGCCATCAGCACAATCAGCGCGACCTGCCGCATATAAGTCGATTTGCCGCCCATATTCGGGCCCGTGAGCAGCATCAGGCGGCGCTTTGTCGTCCAAGTGCGTATGATTGGCCGTAAACGCCGCACTTGCTGTTCGACAACCGGATGCCTACCGTCTGAAAATCTCAATCACAGGATAATCCGCAAATTCGGGGCAGACATAGCCAGCCTCTTCAGCCGTCGCGGCAAAGCAGCACAACACATCCAGCGTTGTGGCGGCCTTGGCTGCTTTCGCAACAGCGGCAGCGCATCCTGCAACTCCCGTATCAGCCCTCTCGTACAATCCAAAGACAAAAAGCTCGCTCCTGCGCCGTCAGCGACCTTTATCTTCAAAAACCTTCAATTCGGGCGTGATAAAAACGCTCGACATTTTTCGCGTCTGGCGGCGTTGGTAATCGGCGGGTGCCTGTTCCGCCTGAACCTGAGACAGCTCGATATAAAAACCATGTACGCGGTTGAACTCCACCTTCAAAGTGGACAAACCCGTGCGTTCCCTGTTCGCGCGCTTCCAAAGCCAGCGCAAAAATTCATCGCCGTGATTTTGAATATGGCGCAACCTCGTCCAACTCGGCTGAAAAACCCGTGATTGATTACCCCACCGTCGCGAAGCCAAACAGAAGGCTCTGGCAAAACCGCCGCCGCCAGCCGTTCGGCTGCACCGCCACACCCTTCCGGAAAAATGCCTGTAACGTATCCAGTAAAGGCGAAGAAGGCAGTCTGATCTGCGCCAAAGCAAACAAACTGTCGCGCAACCGCTCAAATCGCGCAGCCGTGCCGAACCGACCGCAATCCGTGCCGCAATCCGTTCAATGTCCGCAATGCCTTTCAGACGGCCTGTAATGTCATCGTTGTTACCAAACAAAGCCGATACCGCCTGCTGTCGTGCACGGATATGGCTTCTGTTGCGCAGAGGATGATGCAGCCACAAAGCCAGCAGGCGGCTGCCCATATGCGTGGCTACAGCGGTCGAGTACCGAAAAATAACGTGGGCGACTTTTGCCGCCCAAAGTCTGCGTAAGCTCCAAATTCGCCGCGTAGCCGCATCCATCCCGATATATTGCTGTTCGCTTTCCAAACTTAAGCCGTCCAAATGGCGGGGCAGTTGCGACTGTGTCAGCTTAATATAATTCAACAGTGCGCCGGCAGCTCCGATAGCGGGCGCATGATCATCCATTTCAAACCAAATCCGCGCAGGTCCTGGCAGCCGAAATAGCGCGTAATCAAGTCAAAACCACCGTCCGCATCAAACTGCCAACCATGCAGCCGCAGACATTTGCCTGTGCAGACCGATATTGAGGGCGGATTTATCATCCGGCACAAGGATTTCTGCCCGCCTGCAAACGTGCCAACTCGTCGGCCAACTTGTCCGGCGTCGTCATTCTGACCTTAAACTCGCCGCTTTGCAGCGATGCCCAAGCAATCCCCAAACGTTTTTTTCGTATGCAAACTGCTGCAATTCGGTTTGTTTCCTTATCTTCCAACAAAGCCGAATCCGTCAGGGTTCCCGGCGTAACAATCCGCACAACCTTTCGTTCCACCGGGTCCCCTTTACTGCGCCGACTTCGCCCACCTGCTCGCAAATCGCCACACTTTTTCCCCAGCTTCACCAAGCGCGCCAAATACTGTTCCGCTGCATGATAAGGCACACCTGCCATCTTGATTGCCTTCGCCATCCATCTGGCCGCGAGTGGTCAAAGTAATGTCCAGCAGCTTTGGCCGCTTCCACCGCGTCGTCAAAAACAACTCGTAAAAATCGCCCATGCGGTAAAAACCAACTTGTCCGAAATGATCTGCTTTAATGCCCAAATATTGCTGCATCATAGGAGAAACGGCGGATTTGCTCATTTTCAGACGGCCTTATACTAAGAAAAAACAAAAGCCATTTTAGCAATTCGGGCGATGGATTAGGTGGGGAAATTTCGGTATGTGATTTTCAAACCAAAAATTCAAAAATAAATTTCATTGACAAACAACAAGATTACAAAAATAAGTAAAAAATCCTAACAAGATTTGACATAATTACGAGGTTCTGTATAGTTCGGTCTTTCGTGCTTTCCGCAGCAACTGCTCTTTAACAAACAGATTACTCGATAAGTGTGAGTGCTTAGGCCTCACACTGTTTAGAAGACAGACAAGATA
>BNJS01002182.1_pt1 | contig 58496 bp, 55 predicted proteins | sample 8540461 | NCBI WGS metagenome assembly BNJS01 (sample SAMD00202454, study PRJDB9452) | human saliva metagenome | isolation source: human saliva | place: Japan
GAAGTTACGTATTGCTTATCGGCAAATTATAACTTAAGTTAAACTATTTTTTAACTTTAGCTACAAAATTCCGCAAGGTTTTCCAACCACACAAAATTCTACCCGATAAATTTGCGTAAGGAACAAAAACCAGCTTAAACCATCGGCACAATTAAAAATTTGAACCTCAAACAAAGAACAACTAAAACAAAAGCCGATTTCAACTTTTCGACAATTATGACTTTTTGATAAGATTGCACCGCACAGACAGCACAAAAACCAAAACTCTCCGCGATGCCCCTATCAGTCCAGCTTTTAGAGTTAGACTGCAACAACTTCCTGCAATTCAGGGAATTGTTCCTTTAATTTTGCTTCGACACCCAACTTTAGTGTGGTTGCCATTGGGCATGCCCCGCATGCACCGTGAAGCTTCACATACACAACGTTGTCTTTAATCGAGATCCAAGCGATATCCTCGCCGTCCGCTTCGCAAGCATCGGGCGTATTCCATCTATTGCTTTTGCACATCTTCATGTGTCATAACGTCCTCCATAGGCGAAAGATAATGCGGTACGCTTTAGATACTCGTCTACTGACTGCAAATAGCTTTTAGCCACCACATTACTTTGTTAGAATTATACTAAAAATTAAATATTTTTGTCAATCACATTTTTATCTTTTCGCATAAAAATTGTTCAAAATGTACCGAAACTTTTAGGCGGAAAGCCTTTTGCGTAACTCGATGGAGCTTTTTGATTTATGGAGCACAGCTCTAACCTAAAACCCGTACACCGCAGTTTGGGCGGTTGGTGCATTACTTTGCGTAAAGCGGTGTACGTCCGTGGCAGTATAGGCTTGGAGCGTAAAAAGCAAAAAGCCCTTCCGTGATAAAAGTGCCGAAGCTTGTATTTATCGAGAAAATACTATAATGTTGCGTTTATGAATTATTTGGAACTTTTACATAATGCGACGACAGCAAACGGAAACTGTGCTTGCGTCGGTTTTCGGATGTTGTAGCCGGAGCTTGTGCGAGCAACGCGTCGGCACGGACGACTTTTCGCACAGCTTTTGCGTATGCAATGAAAGCGAAAGGATTAATCCCAGCGACTGTAAACCGAACATTGCGTATTTCGCGAGCTTGAATAACGCCTTTGATGAAAACTTTGACGGCTACCGAAGTTTAGCTACGCGTGATGCGTTTAATCCGCACGGAATTTCCTGGCGTGCCGATTATTTTGGACGCAAAAAGGGGCGACATTGCAAACGACTAGCTCGAAAATACGCAGTCGAGGTGTTTAAAGCTGGCAAGCGGACGCAATGACGGTTAGCCCGTATATGGGGCATGACTCGGTTTTGCTCTTCCGCAAGGATTTGAGCAAAAAGGCGTTTACGTTTTGAACCGCACAAAGCAACGCTGGTGCAAAAGACGCAGAACCTCGCACTTGCCTCGAGGTGAATGTATTGCACGAAAAAAAGTTGCCGAGCAGACTCATCGGGTACGCCCGCGAATATCCAGGAACGGGAGCCGTTGTCGGTGCCACGAGTTTGAGACGAACTTCGCAAACTCGCAAAAATTTACGCCGCTGCAGGTTGCGTCCCGCTCCTCATCCCTGGTGTCGGCTCGCAAGGTGGCGGTGCAGGCGAAGTAATTTCGGCACTAAAAAGACGCAGGCTACGACTTGACCTTGGTGCGAATCAATAGCTCAAGTACTTAACATTCCCATGGAAAAAGAAGCCGTCGCACCCGCAAATTGGCTTGACGCTTGCTTGAAAGCTATCGAAAAAATTTTTGCACGAAACAAAATATAGCCTCGTGCAAAAAAATTGATGTCCGTGCTGTGATTGAGCAACGAGCGTATTCCTAAAAAGTATTTTGCAAATGATGGCAACTCGCAAGGTTGCCCGTGGGTTGAACTATTCGGTGAATTGGGACAAATGCTGACTGTTGCTTTTTGTGTTTTTTGTTATATTATGCGGGAGTTTGTTGTGAAAAAGATTTTCCTTTTGATTGTGTTGCGGTATTTGTTTCTTGTGCAACGAAGCCTGCTGCCAATATAGAAACACCAGCACACGCAGTTGAACGCCCGACGGATAATGCTGCAACAGCAACGGTACCTGCTCCCACGATTATCACGACGCCGTCGAAAAGCGACATCGAAGATAGGCTTTTGGATGCACGCCTCATCCGCAATGTGGAAATCGGCTCGCCTGACCTGTTGCGTGCTGCGGTTGCGTTTATCGCTGCCGACACAAAAGGCTTGACAAACATAAACCGCCTCTATCTTGTGCTGACATCCGAGATTATGAAGCGTCTTTATAAACACGAGCAAATCACGTGGAATGTTCCTGCATACAGTGGCGAAAAATAAATACTTAACGGCGTTTGCACAAATTGATGAAGGTCGCGTTCCGCAAAACCTCGACGAGTCGACTTTTCTTGCGTTGGTGATTCCTTGCTTTTATGCTGTTACCGACTCAGCCTCAAATAACCTTGAAAGCAAAATCGACACCTTTGAAAGCCGTTTAACAAAAGCTCAAAATCTTGTGCCGCAATCGGTTTTGTCGCATTTTTACGTGGCGTTATTTATGAAAAAGTTAGGACAAACTTACAAAGCACGAAATTCTTTCAAAACAGCGTTTGAGCTCGATGCATCATGCACACAGGCTGGCTTGAATTATGCTAGGCTTTTGGCGAAAACTGGCGATGTGCTTGCGGCGACTTCAGTTGCGAAGTCACTCGAGCATTGCAAAACACTACCGAATATAAATTGCTGTTAGCGGAAAGCTACATAGGCTTAAAAAGAATACGATAAAGCCTCAGAGATTGTTGTCGCACTTTTGACGAGTAACCCTGAAAAATACTGACGCAGTGCTTTTGCGCATTAAAATTTTAATTGCACAACAAGAATACTTAAAAGCGAACGCCTTGCTCGACGCTTTTGCAACGCGAGACCGAGACAAATAAAGAATACTTGCTTTTTGCGGTCGCGGCTTGTTTTCAATGGAACAAAAGTACAAGTTCGGCTTTTGGCTCTTTTGTCGCAAGCGTACGAAAAGTACCCGAACGATTTTTGACGTGCTTTTTAGCTTGTGCGAAAATTTGCTTTGAAACTGGACAAACTATTCAAGGTAATACTGCAGAGGACTTTATCGGAAAAGTTATCGCAAAAGACGCACAAAACGTGCAGGCTGCAAACCTTTGGTGCGAAAATGCCATCGGCAACGAAGCTTGGGGCGAAGCAGTAGTACAAGCGGAGAAGTTGGTCGTGATTAGGTAACACGGTGGAAAAACCGAATGCTTTTTGGTTCAAGCCTATTTGGGTGCAGACAAAACGGCAAAAGCTCTGTCGGTTGCAAAGGCTCTCACGATGAAACCGAAACAAAAACGACAGCATCACTTCGCTTTATTTGGCGGTTCTAAACAAAAAGCGGACGTGTCTCCGATGTGATTAATATCATCAACGCAAAAATGCCGACAGCATCAAATACGCTAAAAGCTATTCTGTATTTTTACCAATCGAGCATAAGTTCGGCGAGGTAAAAACTTTCATATTTGCGTTCGAGCCTTTTTAGCAGACCCGCGCAACACCGATTCGCTTTTTCGCGATGTATCGCTACTATTACGAAAGCAGCGATTACAAAAGGCAGAGTACTACCTGAAGCAAGTTATCGCAATCGAGCCTCTCAACAAAAAGAACTCGGCTCCTTCAAGACTTGCAATCTAAATGTAAACGAAAAAGTGCAGTCACCTGCTTCGCGTATCATGGTCGGAGCTTATCGCATCAAGCTAACGCCGTGATGAGTCTCGCCTCCGTTTTACCGGCTGCCGTTTACACGGCAAACCGGTCGCACCTCACGAGCAGAATCACAGAGTACAGTTAAAAATCTCGCACTAGTATGCAAGGCAGGCTGCATCCGCCTGTGGCTCGCTCCTCGTAGGTTGGAAGTATTTGCAAAGAGCTTTGTTTCTTTTCTGTGATGCCCAGAAGATTTTTCCCGAACATATTGTGCAAGGACCCGTCCCAGCGAAGGTCAGCAATTGGACAAACGGGCTTGCTGTTTTTCAACCCACATACATGCATGTCGAGTCATTCCAGTTATGCGTGCAACGGCGGGGTCGCTCCAGTTCAAGTAGTTAAAAGCTCGAAATATAAATGCCTGTGCCTAAATCTTTGTAAGCATCCTTTTTCGTCCAAACTTCCGCCCGCGATTGAAACTGCACGAGTGTACTCGCCCGACGGAGCTCCGTTGGATTTCAGGCTAAACTGTTTCGCACTGCGATTTCCGACGAGCGTGTTTTTCAGCTTCGCCTTTTTCCACGAGGACTAATTGCTCTGGTGCAAGGTCGCCGTCGGTATTGAAAAGCGGGTTCCATGCCCATCGAAAAATCCTGCTTTTAGCGTAAAAATCAGGCGAAAAAGTTTTCGCGGTTTTCCTTCAATGCTATAAAAGCACTGCTGCCGTCGTGCAAACTTCGCTCGCCGAAGCCGTGGAAAAAGTCCGTAACATCGACTAATGCATTTCCAGTTATATAGGCTTTATATTTTCCGGGGAGCCAGCTTTTTTAGGTTCTTGCTGCAAAGCGGAAAGTTGTCCGATTGCACTTGAAACTTTTTGTCGTATTCGCTTTGCTTCCACTTTGAGTCGGCGTAACTCGATTTCACTGCCCGCCCGTTTTTGAAGCCAAAACAGAATAGTCCAGCAAAAGTTATCCGTTTCAAACTCAATGGCGGGCACCGCTACTTGTCGCAACGTCCATGTACATTTTGTCTCTGTGAATGAAGCCCGTTAAAAGCATAGCCCTCTTGAACGAGTCCCGAAAATAACGCTCGAATTTCATCGGCACTCAAAAGCTTTCCAGTAAAGACCGTGTTCGATGTTTCTTTTGAAACTGGTTCCGAAAAGTACGGGTCTTCAGGCAAAGCAATATTTTATTGCGGGCTGCGTCCAAAGCCTTTTGCACATTTTTGTGTAATCCGCGCTACCAAAGTGCAACGAAAGCCCAAATGAAAGGCTGCGATTTTGTTTGAAAAATTTCACACTGATTGCAGCTTGCTCAACAAATCCGTTTTGTCGGACAAGTGCATCTTTGAATCGCATAAAATAGCTTTGTTCACCTGAGTAGCTGATAGAAAGCGATTCCCTCTTCTAAAAAGTTCTGCCAGCATAAAAGTCGGCAATATAATTGAAATGTTCTTTTTAAGTTCATTATTTTTCCACCTCCAAAAACTTCCGTTTCCTTAAATGCACAAATCGGACTTGCGTGGCTGACAAAGATTACTTGATCCTGGTTCGCCTTTTTCCACAATTCTGGTGTGCCGAACGCTTGGGGATGTCGATGCATCACCGACAGCAACCAAGTTGTGCCAGAATGTTGACGTGATTCCCGCGATAATCTCGGATTGCGTACAGTTTTTGCTCAGCTTGCTGTTTTCAATCAACTTGCCGTATTCTGCAACCAAACTGAAATTTATTGCGGTAATCGTCGATTGACCACGAGCGGTTTGAATCCATCAATATGCCCTTTTTCGATTGAAAGCAATCATTTTGTCGAAGCTCCGTTTTTCCAGGCTCAAGGTTTGACGTTTGCCATGCGGTCAATCGGCGACGGTTCCAGCTGCAACTTCGCATATTTGGCAACGTGTGCACCATAGTTCTGAATGCGTTGCTCGCTCGATGCCCCCAATCCTCGCAAAAAGCAAAACCGTCTTTGATGATATGTCTGCGGGCGTGCCCTGTCGTATCAACTGCGTAACTTGCGTGCTGTGCTGGGTTTGTCGGGTCGAACGTGATGTTCATCAACGACGAGCCGTATTTCATTGAGCCAATGTCGCTCAGCTTTACAAAAACTACCACCTGCGAAATTAAGTTCGTCGCCCAAAAATGCGGTCAATCTCAAAGCGTGTCCGACGCTTTCATGGATTTCTAGCATCATCTGGTTTGGCATCAGCACCAAAAGTTCGCTTTGTCTGTCGGACTTTCTGGCACTGACAAAAAGCTCACAAGCTCTCGCCGACGCGCTTTGCTTCGGTCAAAAGCTTCGGCAAATCAAACAATTCCCAACCGCCTTGAAAGGTCATCGCACTGTGTCCGTTAGCACGAGCGGTGCTGAATTATTTCATCCTTGCGTGCAGTTTCTTTGGAAAAATTATATCCGATGTAATTAAATTCCTGCACGTAGTGGTGAGCCAAGCGAACTCGCAAACTCAACCGTTTCAACTCCAGTAAATAAATATGCACCTGTGTTTATGATTTTATCGTTGACATGCAAGCGGTTTTGACAAATCGCCGAAAGACTTTTCAACGATTTCCGTAACCGACGGTGCAGTAAATTTTCACTGGCGTTTTATACTCGGCACATCCTTGCGGGCGTACATCCGCATCGAATTCACACAAATTAAAAACTTTTTGAACGAGCTGCTTCAAACGCTTTAGACGCCGTAAGCTCGATGCCTTCCTCGGTCAGGTTCGGCGTCGCATAATACGAATACGCCCCCTTGTAAAAACTTCAACCATTGCACCAGAATCGCTTTCCCTCGGAACGCCAGTCAAGAACGCCGTCCGTCATCGAAAAAGAAGTCGTCCCTCATTTTTGCACTCGCAATGTTACAAAGTCCGCAAGCGGAACAGCTGCACATGCGGCTCAAGTAACTCGTGCATATTATATCTCATAGTTCCTCCGTTAATGATGAACCATTATACTTCGTTACTTAAGTTTGTGCAAGGTTTATGCGAAATTTTTAATCTCGTTAATTTTATTTACCTAATCCAATCAAGCTTCTTTACGCCACTCAACCAACTGATTTTCAATGCAAGCCTTTTGCATCATCGAGAACAAACGATTTGCTCCTCTTTGTTTTTCAGGAAATGGATACACTTTGAGACCTTTTAATTTGATGAGCGAGCCGGAGTGCAGGTTCGAAATGATTTTTACGCAAATCGCGTATTTGCCAACCGCCGTCCAGTGCAAACGCCACAACAGGCGATTTTGGAAATTATTGATGAGACGGCGGAAGCCTCGCCGCGTGAAAAAGTTCCGACATTGCCCGTTTTAGTCCGCGTCCCTTCCGGAAACAACACATTAATCCACTTGTTTTTCGCGACACGCTCCGAAAAAGTGTCGAACGTTTTTCATCATTTGCGTCGTACCGTCTTCTCTATTGATGATACAATGCCCGCCAGCTTTTTAGCATCACTGAAACAAGTGGCACATGCCCACCAAGAGTTTTTCTTGGAAATAAAACGCACCGGCATTCCTGGCATACTAACGGAAGTACGCAAAAACAGCAACAATATCCAAAAGACTTTGGTGATTGCAGATAACCAGAAAAATGCTCGGGCAAATCTTTCACAATAGAAAAATCCGCTCAAACCGAAAAGTTCCGCATACATCTTCAAACAAGTAAAAATCTCACGCGGTGCATTCACACTGATATGCTCGGTTATGCGCGTAGACCACGGTTTATGTATAACATACGCAATCGATCCGCAATCGCATACTTCAATATAATAACTAAACAACACGCAAGTCCCTAAAATCGCTCCCATTATTTCCTCGCCAAACAAAATTTTATCATTGTAAAACTTTTTCCACAAAAATCAAGCCTGTCAAAACAATCACGCGTTTCTTTTTATCTGTATACGGCAAAGCTTTTGCGAAAAACCCAAATTGATTTTTCAAAGCGTTTTGTTTTGTCGCAAAAATAATGGCAACGTCCGATTCTAAGCTTTGTCCATTTACGCCAATGTGCAAATGCAGCTACTGTTTGATTTCCTGCAGCGCGACAATTTCATAGCCGTACGTTTGCAACCAATTCCAAAAAGTAAATCAAGCCTGTCGTATAAATAGTCGTTGCGGTTTTTAATTGTGCCGAGCTGTATTGGAATAATTGAGCTGTCGGTTACATTCCGCATAGCTATAATTTACCAACGCATAAGAATTTTGCTCGACGTTAGGCAATGCACTTTCACCAGAGGTTGCAATCCAGTCTGGCAATATCAATGTCGGCAGCACAAATCTGTAGCCAGCTTTTTGCAATGTCAACAACCGCCTGCAGAATAAATATAATACGGAGTGTGCCAAAAGAGCGACAGCTCAGCTTTTGTTGCTTTGGAAAAACGTCCTCCGTTCTAGCAAGTCCGCTCGCGATAAAAATCTTGGTGATTGTGTATTTGTTGTCGCTTAAACTGAGCGGAGCTAAAAAGCGAAGCACACTGTTGCCTCATGCCGCACAATTTCCAAAAATATCGCTCGATTGCATTTTCAATAACTTCACTCGTCAAAAACGTCGCAGGGACTTTATTTTTATGCAGCGTAAAAAGCACTTTGTCTAAAACCGTTTTGTGTTTTCCATAACGTCAAAAATAAGTGCAACTTTTGTTGCAGTTTGTAGCAGCTGCAAAAGCACTATCTTTTTGAATCTGAATTTACCAATGGCACAGTTCCCAAATCTTTTATCGAGCGAAAATAAATCATATTAGAAAAATGCGGTTCGCCTTGTCAATGTAAACGCGGTAATTTTTATTGTAAGATTTCTTTGCAGGCAAAAACTTGTTCATCAGCATTTTTCGGAAAACCCAAACGCAAGTCGCTGGCATTTTCAAAACCCTTGCCGCTACTTTTTACTCGTGCCCAAAAATTTTCGTTTCATCTTTGACCAACCGAAATCCGCAACTTGCGAAAGTAGCAGCATTTCTGTTTTGCCTGTTTGCACGTCAATCTTTGCAAGCTCAGAATCTGTGCCTGTTATGAGAACATTCCCGGCAAGCGCAAATACTCGATATAATATTTTGAGCCCCGATGCCGAGAACGGTTTTTCCCTGTCAGCAAATTTTTCACCGAATAGGTTTTGTTTTTCAACAAGTGCAAACCTTGCGTCATCGCTGATGCTTAAAAATCCATTCACCGCTTGACGTTTGAAACGGAACAAACAAATTATTTTCAACTTTCCACGCAGAAAATTTTGCTCGGTTGAACCGCTTGCTTCAAACCATAATATCGGCTTTCATTTTGCCAAAAACTTTCTACATCGGAAACATTCCGAGGCAACAACAATACGGAATGCTTGTGTTTGCTTCTGGCTGATTTTTCACGCACCATTTGCAAATCCCTAAAAGTATACATGCTTTGAGGTCTTTCAACAACAAAATTGATGACGCACTTTTGCTAAAATATACACAGTCGCGTTCCGCAGAAAAACTCGAAAGGCAAATTTTGCACTTGCTTTTTATTTGTAAAACGGAATCATACAACGACGATGTTAAAACTTTGTTTGCATTTATCGCGCTACACTTTTGGAATGCTCAATTCATACAATGTATTTTGTCAATCCACTTTTACCGCCGATTGATTAGCTGCAGACGCGATTTTTGCCGCGGTAAAACTTTTGTATTTTAGTGCTGCAATTGTTTTTGGTTATGTGCCAGAAGCTTTTTCCAAAAGCCACGTCGGACGCGAAAAATAAAGTGCTGCATCAAACACAAAAGCGAATCGTCGGGAGCCCACGCGATAGCTTTTTCTTTTGATAAACTCCGCCCGCGACAAAAACTTTTCTTTTGCGTTTTTAAGTCAAACAAAACCAAATCGCCGAACACAAAGTCAGTAGGTTCAACGATAGAAACGTATCGACCAGAAGGACCCACTTGCAAACTGTCAAAAGCATTGTTTGTAAGCACTGTTTTCAAAAAGCGAAAAACTTTTTAACTTTTTGTTTTGTGTCCGCACCGATATCGGAGTGTAATCGTGCCGAGCTTGTTTGAAAACCTGCAAGATTTTTCCTTCTCGCAAAGGTGTTTAGTTTTTCTGGATAAAACGTCAACTGCTCAAAAATTTTCGTTGCCACTGTAGAAAAAGCGTTTCGTGAAAAATCTGTTGCGGGAATTTTTGCTACGAACTGAAAACAGTAAATCGCTTTGTGCATTGATTGAAAAACCAGTGAACGCTGTTTCAGGTCGCGTAAATTTTCGATAGTGCCGAGATAAAAACAAATCCTGCGAGCAGTTTTAAAAATACTTTGTGCTGTTTTATGCTTTTCATTCCGCCAAGTCATGCTCAAGCTGTTCGAGCTGTTCTTCAGCCTTCAACGATCTGTTCTGATATGTCTTTGCTTTGGAGTTCCTGAAGTCATCGAACGATTGATTTATTTCGAGAAGCTCATTGGCACAGGTTTCATCAAAAATTCAGAATCTGTTTTTCGCGGTTGCGTAAAAAGTTATCTCACGATATCATCAAAATTTTTATCCATAAAAAGTCCTTGTATATTTTTCTCTTTGCGACAAATTTCAAAAATTAGGCTGCACCATTTGTCGCAACTTATCTGTTACCAAACCTAAAAGTTGTTTTAGCGTTTTTGCACATTCTCCGAATGTTGTTTGTCCGTCAAAAAGTTTTTATAGTTTGCTTACTCTTTGTCGGAAAATGATTCCAATACTTTTTCTTGCCAGTTTCCCATTGAGTTTTTAACTCATTGTTTTTCATTACTCATTTTTCCAGTGCCGTAATCGATAAACTGCAAAGTCATATCGTATAATACGTCGGCAGGAATTCCGAAACTTTACCATCGCGGGTTAGTGGTTTGACCGAACCGTCAAAACGACATATCGGGTATCCACTTTCGGCAAGTGCTGAAAATTTGCTCAGACGAAAGTTCAGGTGCTTCTTTGCAATCAAGTCGATTGAAAACTGCCGCAAACTTTGCGTCATACCGTCCATGCCTTTTTGAATTGAGGCATTTATTTCTTGTGAAATCGAAGTACTTTCGCTGTCAAACGAAAACTCTTTTGCAAAATTTGCTTTTCCGTCTTTCGACTGCCGCAATTATCACATCAAGTTCTTTTCCATCGCACTGATTTAGAAATAAAATCAACGCATTGTTCAAGGCGACTTGCATTTTTCATAACGTCAGTATACACCAAAAACTGTATTTTGCTACAGCCAATATTTTACGCTGTCAAGAAAGTTTGCATTCCTAACTTTGCACATGCCAATGCCACTTCGATGCCAGCGTGTCCTGCTCCAACTATAATCACATCATAACTAGAAAAACGTAAAAATTCATTGCTTCATTATACTCATTGCACGCCTTTCTGTCAAAACATAAATTGCGGATAATTTTATCATTTTTGGAATTTTTAAGCCTGTGAAACGAGCGAGCTAAGCAAAACTGAAATACGTATTTGTCAGGTTATTGCTATCAACCTAGCGTATTGAGTTTTCGATATGATGGACAACCCAAAAATCCGCTTGGTGGATTTTAAGTTGTCCTGTGGATAAAGCCTTTCCGTTTACAAGATTAAAATACAAAAACGCGTCTGACGATTGAGTCGTTTATCGGCGGTTGTACATCGTCAAAAGTTCACGCAAATGCGACGCTTGATAGTTCCGCAAAATTTCTTTGTGCGTCAGCCCATCGCCAGTTTCCCAGTGCGGCGGGCAAGTTCATGCGAGCCGGAGTTATCCAAAAGCAAATATCCTGTGCTGGAATAACTGCCAAAAAAATGAAACCGCAGACAAAGCAAGCTGCACTCATGCAAGCGGTTTTATGCCATCTGCATCCAAATACTTTTTCGGCAAATAAAACCTCCTGCGAGTTTTTCGCAGCACACCAACCAGCAGTCGTTTTCGTTGTCGTGCGTACCTGGAGTACAACCGAAAAGGTGTCCGCGTAATCAGTGCGGTAGGAACGGACTTCGCCCAGCATCACCAAACGCGAACTGCAAAAATCTTCATTCCGGAAAGTTGCAAAATCGCTGCAAAGTGCGCCTTTACTTCATCGGTGATAACGCCCAAATCTTCCGCAATAATCGGGATTTGCGTGCGGTGATTTTTCAACGCGATGAAAAAATCTTCGCCGCCACTTTTTTCCCAAACGCCGTTTCGTGCAACTGTTTCGCGTGCATCAATTTTTCCAAAAAGATTCAAACCCGCGGAAGTGGTCTAGCCGCATCCACATCGAACAGCATAAAGTTAAAATCAAGCCGCTGAAACCAATAGCTATAGCCCGACTGTTTCATAGCTGCCCAGTTATAAGTCGGCATTCCCCAATACTGCCCGTCGTCGCTAAATATGTCTGGCGGGCAGCTGCCGACAAACTGCACGGCTAAGTTTTCATCAAGAGAAAAATTCTCGCGGGTTGTTCCAACAATCGCAACTGTCATACAAACTGTAAAATGGCACATCTCCGATAATCCGAATTCCTCGCTCATTGGCATATCGCTTTGAGTGAAAAAGTACCGCGACTATATTGATAAACTTTTGAAAGTTGATTTCATGCGAAAACTTTGTCCGCAGCTCGGCAAGTGCAGCTTGTTCGCAAAAATTTGATGGGAGCATCTTCTGAACCAATTCCGTTGATGCTCCTTTTTCAAAGCACAAAAATAAAAATATGCTTCCAGCTGTGGATAAAAGTGTGCCAAAAGTTTCCCCGCAAAAATTTTTCACATAAAAGCAATATCGTGAGCAGCCTCAAACCGATTAAACGCAAGTCGCAGAATTTTTCTCTCTCTCTTCGTATAATCGCCCGTAATCGCTAAAAATTTTTCCTCTGAGCCAAAATTGACTGGCATGGCTCTCGCAAAAGCAGCTTTTTCGTCAATCAGTTGCTCCAAGTCAATAAAGTACGGGTTGCCCGCAAAGGACGAAAAAGCTTTCGGTACGGGAGAGTCGCCAAAACTGGGTCGGCCCAAGTGGCAGCACCTGCCAATACGAAAAGCCGCATGCTTGCAACCAATCTGACAAACTCAAAATGCCGAACGCCCGAAAGTCCCGATCCGTATTTTGACGGAAGCGAACTGATGTGCAGCAAAACGCCAGCACTTCTCCTCAAAAATCAAACATAACTACATTTGTAATAAATGGCTTACGTTTTACAAGCATTTCCTAGCCTTTTGTAAACGGCTTTAAGTTATTCATAGCTCAACTTAAAATCCGCTTAGCGGATTTTTAAGTTGAGCATCATGTTCCAAAAACATTTTAGGAATATGCCGTTGCGGTTCAAAAATTGGCGATTTTTGAACTTCGAGTTTGTACGCCAACCGTGTATCTTGCACAGTTAGCGTACACAAACACCGTGGGCTGACAAGGAAGTCAGCTGACTCAATCCATATAGAGTTTTTGCTTTGTAAAATTTCTAAGTTCAGCAATGTACAGGAGGTACATTGCTGAACAGGCGTCCTTGTCGGAAATGAGCTTTTAGCGTGTCGTAGAATGCATTTGAACATGATGGCAACCAAAGGTTGCCTGTGAGCTGTACTCTGGTTAATGAAACAATTTTGAGCGAGAATGTGGATTCATATCACAAAAACCAAGTGTGTGATATTTTTAAGAATTTGTCGCTCGCTATATATCTGCCAATATCTTGAGACAAACGTGGCACATGGCTTTTCTAAAAATGAACATCCAATAACAAATGCATCGTTTTATATTTTGCAATATCTGTGAATTTCAGGTCATATTTTTAATCCGAACAAAAGTCCAATCGCAAGCACTTTAGCATTCATGTACATTTGTAATGTTACCAGTCGCATTCTTTACCAACGTAACTTCATCAAATATTTCAAATACGTTTCAAGCTCACCTTTCATATTTTATTTATCGGGACTTTAGTTTTTGAAAATTTGAGTTTCGTGGGATAATGGGCGGAAAGGATTGACATTTTATCGTCTTTTGATTAGTATGCAAGGTTGCAGGGGACGCAATGCAAAAATAACGCACAAGTTTTACAGTTAATCGAAGATTTGCAGCCGTAGAATTGTTGGTAACGATGAATGAAATAAATATTGCGCATGTTATTGAGCGATGTCGATGCGGAAGAAATGTTGGTGATAGCTTTCGCTTCCCGCCGACCTGACATGGAAGTTTTTATGCGTTCCTTTCGGTTTATAGCCAAGAATTGATTGTTTCGGCTTTTCGGATGCTGAGTTGACCAGCTTGTTGAGTTCGCTTTTTGTTGACGATGTTGCTGAGCCTCGTTGAAGAAATGCCTGCAAATGTTGCAAGTAAAATTTTGAAAAACGCAAACGAAGTAACCCGCAGCACTGTGAACCAAATTTTGCAGTATCCAGAAGATTCCTGCTGAAGTTTGCTCACTGACGGAATATAGTGCGCTTTAAAAGCTCCAAACCGTCGCTGAGGCTTTGGAAACCATTCGCTGAAAGGCATCACCAACTGAAACCATTTACACCTGTTACGTTACCGATGAGGAGCGTTTTTGCAGGGGATTGTTTCGCTTCGCGATTTAGTGCTGGCGGAGCCTGAGCAAAAACTGGAAGCGATTATGACAACCGACTTTGTAGTGGGCATGAGTACCCATGATGACCGCGAAGTTGTTGCACAAGTTTAGGAAGTATGGATTTATTGTTTTGCCAGTTGTTGACACAGAGAAGCGACTTGTTGGCATCATCACTGTTGATGATATTATGGAAGTTATCGAAGCGGAAAACACCGAAGACTTTCATAAAATGGCAGGTATTCAGCCGTCCGAAGAAAGCTATTTGGACACGGGCGTTTTAAACTTGTGAAGCACCGCATTTTTGGCTGCTTCTTTGATGCTGACCGAAACATTTACAAGTGGCATTATTGAGCGATTCACAGAGCTACTGCAAAAATGCGTTTTGCTGACAGCTTTATTCCAGTGTTGATGGACACAGGCGGAAATTCTGGAAGTCAAGCTTCGACGCTTATTATTCTGTGGACTTGCACTGGAGACTTAAAACAAGCGACTTGCCACGCATCCTCTGGAAAGAATTGCGTATTGGACTTTTTATTTCGATAATTTTAGCGTCGGTAATGTTTGTCAAAAACTTTTTATCGGCGTAAAGATTTGTTTGTGTCATCACGGTTTCGTGCGATATTGACTCGCCGTAGTGATCGCGAAGTTGGCTTGGTGCAACGCTACCGATTCTCGCACTAAAAGTTAAAAACTCGACCCAGCGACAATAAAGTCGTCACCGATGCTTACAACAATAGTCGATGCGGTTAGCTAATACTCGTTTATTTTAGCTTTGCGGAAACTTTTTATCCCTGCACTTAGTTTGTAAATCGCTGGCGTTTAGGCAGAATTTAGTTTTGATTTGGTTTTTAAACGAACTAATGTAAAAGATTATAGCATAAAATGGAAAAAGTAGCTTTTACATAAATTGGTAAATTTTCACACTAGACACTGTATAAAAATTACTAAAAAGGATGATTTCGAAAAATTGAAAAATTTTTGATGGTGAATTAAATGACTAAAAATGATAAACTGTAAATGTAATTTCTCTCTCGGGCTGCGGAGGACTAGATTATGGCTTCCATAAAGAAGGTATAAAACGGTTTGGGCAAATGATATTAATACATGGGCAGCAACTTTTCGAAGAAATTTTGGCGATGTCATTGTTGAAAAATATAGAAAATATTGATCCGGAAAATGATAAATCAATGCCAGATTGTGATTTAATTTTTAGGCGGATTTTCCATGTCAAGATTTCTCAATTATATGGAAGCAGCCAGGGTTAGACGGTGATAGAAATTTATACAAGAATTATCTACATTGTCGAGTAGCTGCAAAAAAGCTCTAAGGCATTTGTTGCAGAAAAATGTCAAAGGTCTGCTTACAGCAAAATAGAGGAAAAGCGATTACACAAATAGTAGAAGATTTTTAGTAATATCTCTCCTGGATATATGATAAAAATTCAATTATATACTTTTGCTGAATATGGAGTACCTCAATTTAGAGAAAGGTTAATTATTGTAGGAATACGTCTGGATAAGGAATTTAATTTGTTCCATCCAGACCCACTCATGGACCTCGAGAGGGAAAAACCGTACATTACAGCAGGACAAGCATTAGAAGGTGTTGAAAAATGTTGAATACAATAATGAGACATATGAATATTGCTGAAAAACTAAACAATTACTTAATCTTATCCCTGAGGGCGGAAATTTTACAGATGTACCTAAAGATAATCCTCTGTATGTAAAAGGAATGATAAGTCATGTATATATGGGAGAATAAATCGAAATGAACCTGCAAAGACAATTATAGCAGCTGGAGGCGGAGGTACTTGGGGATATCATTATCTCTGAACCGCGTCCTCTCACAAATAGAGAACGGGCTAGATTACAGTCTTTTTGATGACAGCTTTATATTTGAAGGTTCGGTTACTGAAGTTGAAGGCAGATAGGAAATGCTGTTCCGCCTCAAGGTGTCCAAAGTCTATTAGCTAAAACTTTATATCCGCTGTTTACGGAAAATTATATCAGATATGATATATATAAGCGGTATATTAAAAAGTTTAACCATTAAAGAACAGCTTGAATTTGATGAAAATTATCGAAATAAGGAAAAACATAAAAATGCTAGAACTTAAATTCAAACTATCAACCAGTAAAAACATATCGTGTAAAAATTTGAAGCGATATTTTGCGAATTATTAGAAAATACCCAACAGACTAAAAGCAGCAAGCGGATATATTTCTGAAGATTCTATAGCCGACTTATTGGCATTATATAAATCAGGGACTTAAATTAGAGCTTACTTTTGATTGTGGGAATGCATCTGTTTGAAGGTTTTCTCATATGGGCAATCATGATGCTTTGTGTAAACTTGCTGGTATTCTCCAGAAAACAAATTAGGAAATATTTATTTAGCAGCAGCAGTTAAATATCACGGAAAAGTGTATTTGTTTACAAATTCTGAAGGAAAGGAAGCATCCATTATAGGATCAAGTAATTTAACAAAAATATGTACTACTAGAGCATACTTATGATACTGATATACTTACTGATGATAAAAATATAAATTCTCAAATTAATAATTTTCTTAATATGCTGCAAGAAAAATTGTCAGCCGATAGATAAAATTCGATAAAAAGCCGAATCAAAATACTTCCTCCATCTGATTTATTTAGAAAACTATTCATCAGTAGAAAAGTATCATCACATGAATTAGCTTGATATACAAAGTCGAAAACAAATATCTCTTTTTCAAATTGAAATAAAGCCAGAAGAAAAAGTAACTTAAACTGTTACTTTGGGAAAGGAAGAAAAACTTCTAACGGTTCTTATTCTACCTATACTTTGGTATGAAGCAGAAATTATTGTTTCAAGTAAAATTACTAAACTTAGCGGTTATCCTAGGCAAAAGTTTTTATGTAATAACTGATGACGGTTATAAATTTAAATGCAGCACTATGGGGGACTACTCAAAAATTTTTAGGAGTGCAGATGATTTGTGTATTTTAGGCAGATGGCTTAAATACGAATGGAAAATAGCAATGCTCTGACTATCGGAGAGAAAGTGACGGAAAATACACTAAAAATACGGAAGAAATAATATAACCTAACAAAAACAACAATCCCTAATTTATGGTATCTTGATTTTGAGTACACTAATGAAATTTCTTGAAAAATTATATTAATTCGATAAAATATGAAGAAACAAAACAAACAATCCTTAATGTAACTGGTGAAATATTTGGAAAAACATTTAGCAGATTATAATTATCAAAGCAATGTCAACGGTTTATTATTAGAGAAGTACAAAGCGGTAAAACAGGACAAATGTTTGGAGTTGTTGCAGCTGCTGCCGATAGAGATTTTTGAAATTTTATTGTGCTTACTACTGATAATAAAAGACTTCAAGAACAAACTTTTAAACGGGCATTGGATGTATTTCCTGAATTTTGTATATGCGGTGAAAATGATGAACTACGTTTCTCAAAAATGAATAAAATGCGTAAACCAGTTATTATTGTACTCATACTTCGATTTTAAAAAAGTGGCGTAATATTATAATAAATAGTAAATTCCTTGACGGGCGTTCTTTATTCATCATTGATGATGAAGCAGATGCAGCAAGTCGAACACAAAAATAAATAAAAATGAAGTCAGTACAATAACAAAAATATTGCCGATATTAGAAAATACAGCTGTATCATGCATTTATTTACGTTACGGCAACTCCTCAAGCTGTACTTCTTCAAACTGATGAATCAGAATTTAAACCGAATTTATAACTTGCTCCTCCAGGAAAGGTATATTTGGGAGGAGATTTTTCTTTTCAAAACCGAATCATATTGTATCAGACATGTAGATGATGAGGAAATAAAAGATATACAGATACTGAAATATCAGAAGGATTAGCATCTGCTGTATTAAATTTTCTTATAGTATGTGCTAATATTAAATTATCAGAAACTGGAGAAGTTTGTAATTTTTAATTCATCCCAGTGTACGGCACATGAACATAAAATTATAGCTGAAAAATAGGCGAGTTTTAAATGATTTTGCTTCAAAAATGCTGATGATACTCGAGCTTAAAAATAATTTTTGAATATGAATGGAAAAAATTTATATACAACGAAACCGGAAATAAAAATTCTCTGAAATATACGCCTGCATAAAAGATTTATTATTTAATACAGAAATAAATATTATAACGCTAAATTCAAAATCAGATGCAGAAAGAACATTTGATACAGGTTTTAATATCGTTGTAGGAGGAAATACTCTTGGAAGGGGTGTTACTTTTTCCAAATTTACAAACAGTATATTATTCAAGAACGGCAAAAGCACCGCAAGCTGATACTTTTTGGCAGCATTGCCGTATGTTCGGTTATGACAGAGACCGAGCTTTAATACGACTCATTTATGCCTCCGTTTATTCATAAATTATTTCAAGAGTTGAATAACTCTCAAGCAGTGTTAATAAAAACATCTTACAGAACATGGTTTAGAGAATAATCAGCTTATGTATATTGACGGAATACGTCCTACGCGTAAGAATGTCATAAAGTCATCATGTCTGCGTTTAATAACAGGCGGAGTAAATTATTTTTCTGCATTTCCTATTAATTCTGATTTTGAAAAAAATTAGATAATCTTCTATCTGCTTATACTGAGAAATCGTTATAGATGTTCCGCTTAATTTTTATTGAACAACTCTTAAGCAATATATCAAGTGAAGATAACAATGACTGGAATTCAATAAATTTTTATTAATGCAATCCGCATGATTTCAAAAATCAGAAAAATAATAATGGGCAAGGTAAGTTATTAGTAAGACGAAATCGTAACATTTCTAAAGGTACAGGTACTATGCTTTCTCCAGATGATAGGAACACTGTTTCAGACTACAGCAATGATGTATTTTTGGTTATGTATAGACTTACAGGAGAAGCTAGGGCAAGGTTGGTCTGAAAACCATTTTGGATGCCGAATATAAGGTTGCCTGACGGTTTTGTATTTTATAAAATGGAATAGAATTATATCACCAATGAGAGCCTCTCTTCTGAGAAATACAGCTTACTCGTTTATTTTAGCTTTGCGAAACTTTTTATCCCCTGCACTTAGTTTGTAAATCGCTGGTGTTTAGGCAGAATTTGGTTTTGGTTTGTTTTTAAACGAGCAATTTTGAACTTTTACGCCACAAGAGTTTTTATCGTAAGGCTTCAAAGTTTTTAGGTCAAACCCTAAATTGACGATGCGGTTCAAAAATTGGCATCCGTGCCACTTTTTGAACTGAGTTTTTGCTCCGCAAAAACATCGCAGGACTTTTTATACCGCGTCCATCCGTGGACGCGATGGAACAACGCATTTGATACTGTTGGCGGCACGGATGCCGCTGGTTGTAAGTCCCCGTCGATGTTTGTATGCGAACCCGGACATCTTGCATAGTTCGCATACTAAACTCGAAGTTTAACATCGTACAAGGATGTACGATGTTAAACAGAGCTTTTGAGCGTTCCCCTTTGCTTTTGCTTTTTCAGAAATTGGCGACGTTTTTCAAAAATGTAGTTTTTGAAAAACTCGAAAAGTCAATTTACAATCATTAGAGTGTGGAGATATCGCAAATTGACCGGTGTCCTGGTGTAATGGGCAACGTCCGTCAGTTGCCCATTACGCTTGCGAGTTTTTCACAAAATGTTATTTTTGTGAAAACTCGTCATTGTTTTATCTGCCCGCCGTCCTTGGCGGAAATGGATTGCGTCCAGGATGGACGCGGTATAAGAGTCTCACGATAGCTTTGTACGCTAACTGTGCAAGATGCACGGTTAGCGGCAGACTTCGAGGTGACCATCATACAAGGATGTACGATGGTCAACTTTGGTGTAGATGAGATAGAATTAAAGGCAACGCCAAAAACGGCAGTTTTTAAGATGCCTTTAATTCTCACATCGGTATGCACTTTCGGTGAATGAAGCTACAAAGCTATGGCGTGTTACAAAAAGAAGTGTGTTTTAAGTTCGGAATATATTTTTAACAAAGTGATTGATATAAATTATAGCAACAATATGCCATCGTTTAATCTGCATTACCGAAAAGGCAATATCAGGTTTTAAATCGGTTGCTAGCCGTTATTTATTTCTTCAAGCTGTCTTACTAACTTTTTACTTGCATCCTTTTGAGTTTGTGTCATAAATCCAGTTTTTATCAAATGTAGAAATTACTGCATTATTTCCGCCACTTGTTACTGCAAGACTAAAGAAGCGGCATTTCTTTTTCTGTTACGCTTTTTATTTTTCTTCCAATTCAGAATCCAAAGTGCCCACCACAAAGTCTGAAATCATTAGAACATCGGCATTTTTCCATTCTTTTTCTTCAAGCAGTTTTACGGAATGATTAAAGTGCAGGATTTGCATCTGTACCGCCATTAAAAACTCATACGAAGAAATTTTACAGATTTGTTATGCCATCTATAGAATTAAAAGAACTTAAATCCATTGTTTCTATTCCTGTAGAAAAGTGAAATCAGATAACAACCCACGCTCTTCTTCAAGCGATTTTTTGCGCTTAGTGCAAAAGCTACTGTTTTTGCAACTCTTTCCGGAGTTCCATGCATAGAGCCGGATGTGTCAACGCAAATAATCATCAGTCTTTATGTTCTATTGTTTCTCCAACTTCAACTTCTTCAAGTTCCTCATGTGTTTTTGATATTCAATATTTCTGGTATACAAATATGATAAAAGTTGTTTTTGAGCATATTTCATTTTTGAATATTTGACGTGTTGAGGGATTATTGTATAATGCCAGTTCCGATGGTAATGCATCCAACAAAGAATCGGAAAGTCTCAGCCCTGCAATTCTCTCCTTTATATGCAGGTTCAGGATTATAAACAGTTTCTACCACAATTTTAGCACGTGATTCTTATGAAATTTCCTGTTCTTCTTCGTGGTGAGCGACCAATCATTTCTGCAAGTGCGGTCAATCCTTCATCATCTTGTAAAAGTTCTGCATACTCTCAAGAATATCAAAAACTGTTGTCATTTAATTCTCCTCTATGCTAGGTTCCAAAGTCGTCCGAAATTCTTTGTAAAATGATTTTAACTGCTCAGAAAATCTTTTTAAACTTTTTTCGATTTTTCTCATAAAGTTCTTTCAACAATATTTTTCGTTGTTTTTCAATTTGTGCAAGCTCCCAATCGGTTTTTCTACGGATAAAGTTCTTTATGCATTTCCGTTTTCAAATTACGGGAAATAATTTGATTATCTTCTGCAATTGCTTTCTCCGACTTTTTCTTTTTCAGTAGATATATTTTCTTCAAATGATTTTTGGTAAAAATTCAAATCAATATTCGGTCTGTAAGTTTTGGACTGAGTTTTATTGTAATCGGAAATATATGATTTCTGTTTGTAAATTTTTGTGGTGAAACAGAATCGATTTGTTGATTAAAAACAGTTTCTTCAACAAAAAGGATTTTCTTTTTCCAGAATTTTATTTGTCTTTTCCGTCCATTCAACAATATCTTTTTATTGATTCTTCCAATGAAGTTTTGAGATTTTGCAAAATCAAGCAATTCTTGTTGTTTAGAATCAGTCGGATTTAATACAGAAAGAGCAGCGTTACTAAGAGCATTTTCTTTTTGAATCTGCGAAATTCGGATGAAAATGTCCATTGTAGTGACTGAGCTTTGGACGGAATCGACAAACTTTTTCTTTTTCTTCTGTGCTGAATGCAGTTCCGAATTTTTCTTCTCTGCAGAATATCTTTATGTTGCGAATCATGATTTTTCAATGTTTTCAGAAAGCTCTTTTTAGCACTATTTAACCAGCTAACATCGTTCTTATATATTTCTAATAGCAGTCGGATCATGTAGAATGTGTCAGTGAGCATTTCTTTGCGTATTTTACCGCATCATTATAAAAAGAAAATTTCTTGTAATTTGTCGCCGCAACTGCATTCCCAAGTTGAATTATTTTTGAAGAGAAGTGCATCATTTTCTTCTTTTGTGAGTTTTTCATATCAGGACAAAACTTATATTTTGATTGAATTTCTTCAATGCGTACTGCAAAGCTTCCTGTGAAAAACTCATGAGAACGATCAGAAATTTTATTTTTCATAACGATTCTTCTGCTTAGCCAATTCAAGTTTTAAGTCTTCGAGTCTTTCGGCTTCAATTTTCGTAGTAATAATTTTCTTTTAAACGATTGCTGAGCAAAAAGGTTTTCATTGTAAGGTTTTTCGATATTCTGCCTGAAAATCCTGTAAAGAGTCCAATCTCCTTTTCAATAGAATTGGCAATCGAGCATATTTTTCGGTATCAAACTTTTCTTTTGTAGCAGTATATGCAGCGAGATTGTTAAAGATAACTGTGTCTTTACATGACCTCCTTTTGATCAACAACTGTTTTTAGTCTTTATTTTTATAGTTCGAGATGAGTAACTGCCATTTGTCATAATAAAGTTTTCATTAGGCTCTATAGTAACTCAATAGCACGTTGATTTGTTTAAGTTAGTGTCATCTGTAGTATAATAGCGTCTTTGATAATCTCGTAGTAATAATAATCATCATACAATAGTTTTTGAAATGATATAGCAATGTTTTGATTATCTACTTCATAAAAATTTATATTTCCAATCATTCTTTCAATAGCTTCTTCATGAGTAACTTGCTCAACTATCTTATACCAAGTGGAATCCACATCTGTTTCAAAGATTTTTATCTGTCCTTCAATATCATCAATATCAGTCGTACATTCCAAACCGTGTGCCTGCACAGATTTCTTTTACAATCGACTTCACCTCGTCTCGCTGTTTTGGTGTATTCCAAATACAGTAGCTAGTAAGTTGCATATCCATCAAGTCAACTTCCGTTCGGTCACAGAGAAATGCCGATGTTTTAAGAAGATGAATTATCCATCTTCGGTCAGACACATAAAAACTTTTCTTTTTCTTCGCGCCCTTTTCCTGATCTTTACTTCAAGTTCATCGACGGGTATTTCCATGACCACATCTTTTATTTTTATCGGTAAGTGATTATACCATCGATCAGACCAAGTTTGAACTTCTTCAATTGTTAAAAAGATTAGGTTTCATAATTTCAGGAATATCAAGCTCTTTTCCTGAGCTTTCACACAAGTCAGATTTTTCATTTTTACCGGATTTTACGCATAGTGCGAATAATAAATCTGTCATAAAGTGCTTTCAAGTCCAGCCTTTTCTTTTGGCAGTTCATCTGATGCCGCAAAGCAAAATCTGAAGTGGCACTTTCTCGACTTTGTTTCCATTGAATTTCTTTTTCATTTATGATTGTTAAAAGAGATGCAAATTGCATACCCGCTTTTTCCAAATTTCATCAAGAAACGCAACATGAGCCTCCGTAAATATCCTGTAGTATCGCAAATGCCTCCATCAAGACCTTTTAAGCTTACTCGAACTGAAAAATCTCGTCAGGAGTTGAAAACTCGTTCATCAAATATTCAAAAATATTTGTTCTTTGAAACGCGTGATGAATTCTTGAGCTAATCATACTCTTTGCAGTTCCCGAGGCCTGAGAAAAAGATGCTTTCACCAGCAACTGCACTCAGCAATGCAAGACGGACGGCTTCATCTTTTTCATATAGTACCTGCATTTGAGAAATTCAAGAAGTTTCTCTATCCTTTGCCGAACTGATGTAGATCCCATGTTATCTCCTTTTTCTAATTTTCAAATCTTGCTAACGTAATGAATTCGGTTATATCCATCGATCAAGTGTTGTGTTATCAAAAATCTAAAACCTTTCTTTCTCGCATTTTCGACGATTATGCAAAACGAGTCGAGTAAGCTTTGGGGGTATGCCCTTTTGTAGGTTTTTGGCACAGGACTAAGTTTGCCAAATCCGCCAAGTGGATTTTAACTCTGTACCGTCGGCTGCACTTTCGGTGAATGAAGCTACAAAGCTATGGCGTGGTACAGTGCGTCATTGCGGATTTTCAAAATAAGTTTGTACGCATTTAAAACGCAAACCACTTTTTGCAGCTTGAAGTCGGTAGCTTCGCAAGGTAGGCTGTCGAACATTTGAAAGCGATAAGCCAACCCTGACGGCGGTAAATGAAACGCCGCAGTTTTTCGCCTGCAAGGCTGAAAGCTTTTCAAAAATCCTGTCAGTAAAACCGCCGCCTCGCCCAAGTCGCCCGCCAGCCTCGGTAAAAGCATCGCCCAGGCGTCAAAACCAAAAATCGGCGAAATTTTTCGCGAGTAGCTCAATTTCACGGTGCTGTTCCGCCCTCAGTTTGCGGTAAGCACGAAAGCAAAACCCGGCACCGCTCATCAGGCTCCAAGATGCCGAAGCTCTCACCCGTAACCAAGTCTTTGCCCCTCACGCGAAAAATCAATTTGCCGGAATACCAACTCATCGCCCGTTACAACTGGCAATGCTGTTACGTTACCAGTATTTGCCGCAAAACGCTTCAGCAAGTTGAGGCACGGAATCCGTTGTAATTTCCGCGTAACCGAACGCTGACTTATACGCAACGCCACCCAGTTATCTCACGTAAAAATTCTCCGCAAGCGTCAGCATCTGCAAACCTCTCGTTAATCGTCACGACAAAGTTCTTTTTGCTCACGAAAACGCCTTTGCTGACAAGCTTTTCTGATTTCCTTCTTTTTCGTTTTGCAATTCATTCATAACTTTCCTCCTCGTCAAACCTCGTTAAAATCATTCACAATAATATTTTCGCTTTTAAACCGAAATTGCTTCAACGGAAAAAGGAGCACCCCTATTTACGCAAAGCAAAGTTGCAACCGCCCTAAGCTACGGGGTGCAGTAATTACTCGCAATAGCTTTTTTTCCGCACTCAAAAAGCTAAAATCGTCCCTTCCCAGCAAAGGCTCTGTTTTTCCACCCGAAAACATTTGCGAACTTGCTGCCTTAATCTCTACCATTGTATCGCTTCAAAAAGCTTTCCATAAATCTGTTAAAGCGGTTTTCATATATGCTCTTTCGCGTCTGCAAGATAGGTTATTCAAAAAGTACAAGTTATGATAGCTTGCAAGCTGAATGTACAAAAATCTCATGCTCACGGAATAAATGCCGCAAATATGCATCGGCTATACTTTTGACACACGCGACAACCGCATTCTGCTGTCAATCGGTGAAAAGTCAAATTCGTATTCGCTTTTTAATCGAGATTGTACCGCTGTGTTGTAAAAGGTCTCGTTTCGGGGCATTCCGCGTTGGAAGCACGCAATCGAAAATATCAATTCCGTTTTTTTCACCGCATCCAAAACGTATTCTGGGAGTTCCGATGCCCATTATGTATTTCGCTTTTTCGAGCGGAATTTGGCTTGCGGTAAATGCTAAAAACTCGCTATAAACTTCAGGTGGCTCGCCGACCGAAAGTCCACCGATTGCAAGCCTTTCCAGTATCCAGCTTGAGAATTTCCTCCAAGCTTTTTGAGACGCAAGTCCCGGAAAAAGCCGCCCTGCACAATCGGAAAAATACTGCCCTTTGTAGTCAGGCGTGTTATCGCAGCTAGGCAGACGACAAACCTTTTCCGTCACGATATTCTTTCCACAAAGCGTGCCCGCGTTTAAGCCAGTTTTATCGTGAGTGCCAATTCTCCTGCGTTTGCTGCTCTGAAATTCCGTATTGCGAGCAAATGTCCAGCTGCATCTGAATATCGCTATTGAAGCCAACTTGCAGCTCAACTACTTTTTCGGGAGTTAGTTCAACGGTGCTTCCGTCGATATGACTTTGAAATTTCACGCCAGCTTCGGAAAGTTTCCGCAAACGTGCAAGCGAAAAAACTTGGAAGCCGCCAGAGTCCGTTAAAAAAGTTTTTTGTGCCATTGCGTGAAGCCGTGGAGTCCGCCAGCTACGGATAACTTTCGACTTTTGGACGTAAAAACAGATGATAAGTGTTTGCACAAAAATAATCTGAAAGCCAATTTCTTCCAAGTCTTCGGCGGTTAAGCCTTTGACCGTTCCGCGAGTTCCGACAGGCATAAAAGCTGGCGTTAAAACCTCGCCGTGCGGTAACATCATTTTGCCGCATCTTGCAGATGAACTTGTATCGCTATGTAAAATAGTAAAAAGATTACTCACACCATCAGTTTAAGCGTAACCAAAAATAATTTCAAAGGTTCAAAAATGTTAAAAAAACTCACCAATGAGCGTCAAAATGACTTGACCAAATTTGCATCGTATACTATAATCGGAGTGCTAAACACCAGAGAAGGCTTTGGTGTTTTTTGTTTTGAACACATTTTGGAGGATCTTATGAATGTGGATGTTATTTTGATTGCCGTTTTAGCGGCAGGAGTTTTAGCATTATTGTATGCTTTTATTAAAACTTCCTGGATAGGCAGGCAAAAACGTTTCAAATGCAGCTTTGAAAGAAATCGGTAAGCACATTGCCGATGGTGCAATGGCTTTTTGAAACGCGAGTATATGACCTTGCTGCCTTTCATTCTTGTTGTTGCGGCTTTGCTGGCGATTTTTAATACGGGCATTTTACGGTTCCAGTCTCTCGCGTTTTTATTGGGTGCGGGCTGCTCGATGTTGGCAGGCTACATCGGTATGAAAGTTGCAACCAAAGCAAACTCACGGACAGCAGAAGCTGCCAGCAAAACAGGTTTGGCTGGTGCTTTGCAAGTAGCCTTCTGGCGGTTCCGTTATGGGCATGAGCGTTGTCGGTTTGGCTTTAATCGGTTTTGTTTATCGTCTTGTTTGTTTTCGACGATGGTACTGCAAGCACAGAACAGTCCGACGCTTTTTAACTGACGGTGTTTTACCACTTGCTACAGCTTTTTCGTTCGGTGCTTCGGCGATTGCTCTTTTTCACGCGTCGGCGGTGGTATTTACACAAAGGCAGCTGACGTAGGTGCCGACTTGGTCGGTAAAGTTGAAGCTGGTATCCCCGGAAGATGACCACCGCAACCCTGCAACAATCGCAGATAACGTCGGTGATAACGTCGGTGACGTTGCTGGTATGGGTGCGGACTTGTTCCGAATCCCTATGTCGGCTCAATCGTCGGTGCAATGATTTTGGGATTGACAATTTCGGCAAACTTAAAAATTGATGCTTTTACCGCTGATGATTGCAGGAATCGGAATTGTCGCTTCAATATTGGGAACATTCTTCGTCCGCACTTCAAAGGGCAAGAATCCTCAAACTGCATTAAACACAGGAACATTCGCAGCCGCTATTTTGGCAACAGTGATGGTTTTTGGCTTTGATGTACTTTTGTGATGAAAGACGAAAACCTTCGGATGTGTTCGGCGAAATTCAATACTGGCACATTTTCCTCGCAACTGTAATCGGTTTGGCTTCAGGTGTTATTATCGGTCTTATTACGGAATTTTACACGGGGACAGGCACAAAGCCAGTTAACAAAATTGTTGGAGCTTGCGACACAGTGCTGCAACGACAATTATTTCGGGTTTGGCAGTCGGTATGCAAAGTACCTTCCTGTTTTGGTGATTATCGCACTCGCAATCGGCGGAAGCTATGCTCTGCTGACTTGTATGGCGTAGGTATTGCCGCAGTCGGAATGTTGGTAACGCTCGGCATTCAGCTCTCTGTTGATGCATACGACCCGATTGCAGACAATGCGGGCGGTTTAGCAGAAATGGCAAAATTGCCAGAAGACGTGCGAAACATCACCGATAAACTTGACGCAGTCGGCAACACAACTGCCGCTATCGGAAAGGGCTTTGCGATTGGTTCTGCTGCACTGACAGCAATTATTTTGTTCACATCGTTCAAAACCGCATCAGGCACTTCCGCAGTTGATGTTACAAATATTATGGTTTTGATCGGTATTGTTTTTGGGAGCTGTTGTTCCGTTCCTTTTCTCGGCGATGACGATGGATGCGGTCGGAAAAGCTGCAAACAAAATGATTAACGAAGTCCGCCGTCAGTTCCGCGATCATCCTGGAATCTTGCAGGACACCGAAAAGCCAGATTATGCACGCTGTGTTGATATCAGCACAAAAGCAGCCTTGCATGAAATGTTGCTGCCGGGCATTATCGCGATTATTACGCCGGTTTTGGTTGGCTTTTTGGGTGCCTGCAAATGCTCATCGGTCTTTTGACTGGCGTTACCGTTTCGGGCGTCGTGCTTGCAATCTTTATGTCGAACTCAGGCGGTGCTTGGGACAACGCGAAAAGACCATCGAAGGTAACGGCGGTAAAGGTTCGCCCTCTCACGCAGCAGCCGTTGTAGGCGACACTGTGGGCGACCCGTTCAAAGACACGTCTCGTACTCTCATTGAACATCTTGATTAAATTGATGTCAATGGTTTCGTTGGTTATCGCCCGATGCTCCAAAAACTTCTGGAAATAATCAGCCAATCAACTGTAAAACGAAAGTTTATGGGCACCTCTAAAAACATCGTTTTTAGAGGTTTGCTTTACAGAAGCTCCGCTCGCTGTCGCGAGCGGGGCTTTTTACTTGTGTCAAAAGCACAAAACCATTCGTCCAATCCAATCTAACTGCCAGTGACAATCAACGCAAAGCTTTTGGCAAAAGGCGTAAATTTCGTGTCGTTCGCCGACTACGCTTTTAACACGAAATAAGCAAATTGTTTTGGCTAAAGCATTTGGCGAAGCGTATGTTGGCGTTGATAGTAGCGGGCGTTTGAAAAGCGATGAGGAAGTCCGCTTTTCAAACGCCCCGCCGTGGATAAGCTTTTCGGTGAATAATGGATACATCTCCAGGGCTTTAGCATCATCCGCTTCTGGTGTTCTTTTCATCCAACGCGCGGTGATTTGCGAAAGCACTGATCATCAGGCGAGTTTCAGGGTTGCGTTCGGGTCAATCGAAAGAGCCTGTGCAAAGTGTTGCTTTGTCGAAGCCTTTCCGTCCTGTGCTGGCACGCAAAAACGCCGTCGCATAAGTCAGATAAGTCGAAGCACTTTTTCCTTCTAGAATACTGAGGGCTTTTTGCGTAAGGCATTGCTTTTTCGGCACCGCCTCCAATTGATCTCTGGGACTGACGCATAATACGCGGTGAGCACCTCCCCAAAGTCCGCCGTCATTATAGCTCGGATTTACCCGTTTGCCCGCTCCAGCATAAGGCAGGCGATCGAGCTTTACTCATTGTGTCGGCATCCATTGGGTCAAGCGAAAACGCTCCTAAAAATGCCAGACGCAGCAAAAAGGTAGCCCCGACGTTGTGCGGGGCGAAGTTCATCACGGCGGTTTTTATCTCGGCTTCATCGAAGCTAAACTAGTTTTTGAGTAATCCCGATACCCAACTCAATGGCGTTCAAGGCGTACTCGGCACCACGCAAGTAAAAACTTTCTGGCACGCATAAGCTCGTCGTGTTTTGCCTCATAGTCATCATCGCTCATCCGTTTTGCAGCGTCTTTCCAACAAAAAGCGTTCGCGCACATCACGTAAAAGCTGCCCCGCCATAATCGAAACGCCTCGATGCGAAGGATTATTGAAGTGAAGCATTTCAACGGTTTTAAGCAAAACTGGAAAAGAATCCGCAACGAGCTCTGACATCAGTTTCGCCCATGAATGCCAACATTGGATTTCCTGCGTTTTTGCTTTTCGGTTTTAGCTTGCGACTTTTTCTTTGCTCTGGCAGCGGTGCAATGGCATTATACGCCATCTGCTGAATGGAGCAAGAGGCAAAGTAAATCAAAAAGCTAAAAGAGATATTTTCATAAATGTGTCTCCTGTGTATTTGATTTTAACCTCGAGTATAGCCTCATACGCAGAAATGGACGCCGGAAATGGAAAGTTGAGCAATCAAACTGCGTCCATCAAGATTGTTGTCGTCAACGATATACAAACTCTGCAATGTACCCGCAATGTCATTTGCGTTAACTGCACCCGTGTGCAACTCGCCGTTCGAAAATGCACACCCTCGCGTAAAACTCGGCGTATCTTTCCTGCCAGCTGTCGAGGTTTTCGTTTTGCGGTTGTGTTCTGCCTGTGCATAGTTGTGTTCTTATATATAAATAGTGCTATCGGTTTAACATTATCGACGGTGAGCGGGTCGACGTACTTGCATGTCTTTGTAAGCACGCATATTTCCACCAGAGATTTCATCAACGAGGGCGATATGCTTGTCGGAGCCGACTCGCCCTGAACTCAAACTTAATATCGTAAGGTGTTGCCCGTCCTTTTGCTTTAACTCGCTTTTGACAAACTGAGCAATCTTTTTGGATTAGAAGCAACAAGCGTTTCATACTCTTCCGCTGTCATAATCTTGAGCATCACGAGAGCATCTTTTCGTTATGGGCGGGTCTTCGTGGTCGTCGTCTTTTCAAAGTGATTTCCCACAAAAGCGTCAAGGTCGGCACCTCGGTTGTGTACTCACCGTATCGGCGCAAAATGAGCCGACAGCTTTATGAGCGACAGATAACTTCAACGCCTGAGCGCGAAAAGTTTCGCCGGCAACACGTCCATTGTGTTTGCCTTTCAAATCTGCACTTACAAAATGGGTCGGCACACCGTTTGCATTTAGCTTTTCATAAAAACTTGGTGAGTGCCAACGCCAGCGGCACCAGCTCCTTCCATTTTTAAGCCGACGCATGATTTGCACCTGGTCAAAAACACCGTTGGCACCAATTACATCGTCCTTAAAACACAAGACGGTAATTTTCCGTCTGGCAACTGTAAAACATCTCTTTGTTTTGCCTTTGTAAATTAAGTCCATAAAAGTCTTCCTAACCTTCGTGCTAAAAAGCACGGCACATTATATCACAACGCAGATAAAGGACTTTTATGGATAACCTAGGCTTTGGTTGTCTTAGGTTTTGCCCGAAAATATCGTTACATGTTCGATACGGCATCGTTACGTTAATACAATGTTTCAACTAGCGGGAAACGCTCGGCAAGTTCTGTGTCGACTTCGGTGGTCTCTCCGCCTCAGAAGATGTATCATCGGTTGTAAAACGCCAAGGTCTTGTGCCTCATCTTTTCCGTCATCACCGCCAAGTGAATTTCCCGCAGCGTCTTTACAGCCTTGCAAGTGTGTCCTGCAGTTGTTATATCTCGTTTTGCTCCAAATCCAAGAGAAAAATAACTATGAGCAAAACAGCAGTATATGAGTCATCCCACGTCGGATCCATAGCAGTATTTTTGACGCCGTCCTTGCAGGACTTCGACGTGTCGTCAAGCGTGCAGCCCACTGCTTCCGCCAGAGTTTGCATAACCGCACACCGATTTTGTGCGTATGCCAGCGAGCGTAGCATCGCCGAAGTCAAAGACGCATAGCCCCTCGCAAACTCAAGTTTTAGCTTGAGAACTGTGAGCGCGTCCTGCTTTTTCGATTAGCACCATTACCCGCGACACTGGCATTGTCGTAAAGGCAACAAGAGCACAAACCGCGTCGTGAACGGCTTTCACTTTATCGACAGGATGCACCTGCCACGTGTTACATCGAGGGCAGAACTGACTGATAGCTTCGCATTGTCGCTTTGCATAATACGACGGATACAAAAAGCGTCCGTCTTCATTCCGCGTGTTTGTAACACGAAGCATCAGCATCTCGAGACTATGATAACCCCAACCACTAATTTCTGCATTTTGTGGATCGCCAGTTTTGTGGATGGAAGTCTGTCTCTATACCGCTAATCGTGCTCGCCACTTCCAAACGGAAGCCATATCCTTTGAGTTAAATGTGCCTTCGAGGAAGTATTGTGCCTTGTACGAGGTTCCGTGCACCTTCAGCAACATATAGTTTTGTGCTGCAGAATTATTCACAGAACCGCTTATCGTAAAAAGCCGTCCGCATTAAAATCCGTAACATCGGGCGAGGTAATGCGGACTTGCGATTGCGAGGTTACAGGTGAAAGATTTCGCTTCCGCCTTTTTCCTTTCCGTATGTACCTCCGACATACAAAATCGGGTTATCAGCATGACGAGCGGCTTTCGCAGGGCGAGATGCGGTAAAACCTGAGACCAAAGGGTTCTGATTGCTGCAACTTAGCATGCCACCAAGAAAATCGAGATGCTCAAGATGAGCTTTGATACAGCTATTGATTTTTCATCATTCATTCCCTTTGCGTTTTGTCCTGTAATTGGTTAAAAGCTAAAAGTCATTCCGCATTGCATTGTGAAGACGTTGGAAAAAGAACCGACGCTTCGTTGGAAAAATTTCAGAAGTTTTGGTGAGTGTTTCTTGTTACTTGTGCAATTTTGTACTGCGTTGCAATCGTCAGGACTAGGACGGCGTAAAAAAGGTGTTTCGCAACGCCTGCATGCAACCCGAAATTCCGCGTCAGCAGGTAAACAGCGTCGAAATGCAAACCAGCTCCGATTAGAAAACGCCGTGAGCGGTCTTTCGTTTCCCTGACCTGCGAGCATTCCCGCTTTTGCGTGTAAGCCCTGCACCGCCTATGCGGCCCGCCGCCGAGTCTTAATTCCAACTGACTTCGTCGGCTGGAAACACGTCACAGTAATCCAATCTGACTATCTACGGCGTACGCAAAAGGTGGCTTTTGTCGTAACTGCGGAACTGTCAGCATGGGTTACTCTGTTTCCGGTACGGAACTTTGTGGTAGCGTGTGCGTAAAAGGCGAGCCAAACGCACGATTCATCGACACGTAAGCTCCAAAGCTTTTTCGAGCATCTCGGTAAGTAAGCCCGAGCGAAAATCCGCCGAGGTGAGCCGAGTTGGTAACGGCTTCAGTCGTTCCGCCAATCTTTTCGCTTCCCTGATTGGTGAAGTGCAAGTATACGCCAGAAGCATTAAGCGTAATGCCAACTTGCGACGCAGACGCCGCATTTTTGCCTCGCTGGTTTCACTGCTCGGCAGGCTGAGCTTTGGCGTTCTGCCGCTTAGTTTCCCGCATTCAGCAACGGAAGCGATACCGCCGACATCGCAAACATAAAAAGATAGACACAAATGTGTTTCATGTCCCTATCGCTTGATCGAAATTATCCTTGAAGAATGCGCTTAATTTCACAAAGCCGCATTTCAAATCACTTGGACACTGAAAGTATACCGCAATTTATCAATCTGTCAAGTGCTTGCAGGAGCGCAACCAGCCGTTTTGATAAAATGCATCCGACTTTCCTTATCGTCAATCGCCACAGAAATCATCTGCTGTATTTGTTCTTTTCACCGAAAGTTCAACTCACGGGTCAAATTAAAACTGCTGGAGTTTTAGTGACCATCATGTTCCAGAACATTTTAGACACGCTAAAAGCTCATTTTCATACAAACTCGCCAGGCTAAAATGAGCGTCTAAACTACCTCCGCTCATTTAGCACCAGCTTTTGAATCGCGTTTAATTCGGCTTTCATTTTTGGAAAATTGGCTTTCTGGAAAAACGGCTTGCATCAAAAGCGTTTCCGCAAACTTTTTCATCGGCTAGATTGATTTCAGGCAAGCCTTTTTGCGTTAATTAAAACACGTGTAGGGTTTCCGCTTTTTCGGCACCTTGTGCAAAGGTTAAAAATGCCGTCAGTTACGGTTAATGACTCGCCTTTGAATTACGTATAATTCTAGCTCTGTGTTTTTACACGTATTATCACTCGCAAACCGTGATATTGAGCTTTTTCCCCATTTTGAAAAAATTCCAATGAAGCAAGCGTTATTTTCTGCGTCAAAACATATTCGGCATTAACAGCAAGCACACCGTTTTGCTCGAGTAAGCTCAAAGCAACGTGTGAAAAGAAGTCGCACCGTTCTTTTTGCTTTTAACTCAAATAAACATCTTTCGATGTAAAACGACTGCTCTTGCCTTTATTTTTACTTCACCGACAAAACTTCGACCGTCAAAACAAAAACCCGCACTGCGTCACGTAACGGACTCTGTTCAAAGAAAGTGCGTCGTATTCTGCCGCCAATTCTGCTCAGCCGTTTCACCGAACGCAAAACACGCTCGCAACAAATCCGAGCAACAGCACATTTTTCGAAATCGTCATATCATTTTCTCCATAGCATCAGCCACGCCGCGAGATCGCTCACAACCACTAAATTTCCTGCAAAGCTCAGGCGGGCAAACTGCCTCCGCGATTGTCAGCTGTCGGGGCTGCCAAATTCAGGCGAGCAAACCGTGCGTTCTTTGCCGAACATCGTACGCCTCGTTTCAAACACAAAGAGCCTTTTCACGCAAAAGCTCTGTTAAAGCGGTATCGCTCATGTTCAGCTTTCAGTAATCAAGCCACTGCAAATACGTTCCCTCAATCGAGCTGCACTCACCTTGGTATCGCAAGGCTCGAAGTTGCCAGCTTTTTGGTTCGCATCAATCACCGCAATCAGCCTCATCAAGCCATGCCGCACACTTTCGCGTAAAAGCAATCACACGCCTATAAAACGCAATCGCCGAGCAAACATGCGAAGCTGACTCGTCGAGCTCCGCGTTAAAAGCCACCGCACGTTTTCGTCAGGTATAAAAATTCAAAGCTGAGCATCATCCCCGCAAGATTAAAAGTCTTTGAAAGCGAAGTGATGCGTAATTGTGTTTGCGAGCAACCTCAGGTGAAAGCGTTTGAAGCACAGTATGTTTATATCCAGGCATCACCAAATCGTGGTGAATTTCATCGACAAGCATGACACTTTGTGCCTCAAGCAGAAATTTCGGCAAGTTGCTCCAGCTCGCTCCACACTCGCCCCACAGGATTATGCGGACTGCAAAAAGCAAAATCTTAGGTTTTTCTGTTTCATCATTTTGGTCAAAAGCTCAAAAATCAATTTCGTACGTGCTGCCTTGCCTCACAGCGGACACTCCCAAAAGCTTCCGTTTTTGTCGCCCGCACTCATAAAAAACGGCGGATACACTGGCGGCATAATCACAACGCCGTCGCCTTTTTGTCAAAGCTTTAATCGTATTATAAAAACGCAGGCACGACTGCCGTCGTGTAAACCATCTGCTCAGGCGAGCGATTCAAAGCCGTGCCGAGTTTTCATCCAATGCCGAGCCGCCTCGACAAAAATCGTCGTTCGCATAAGTATGGCCCAACACCATCTCGTCCAAATGCTGCTTCAAACCAGCAACAATTTTCAGGTGCAGTCAAAAACTCCCATATCAGCAATCGTAAAACGGAATGATACCTTGCGGAACGTCCGCCTTTTTTCCAACATATCGCGCCCGCCTTAACCGAAGGCTGCGTCGCCTATTCGGCAACGTTGTAAAATCGCTAACTCATAAGTCAAGTATACACAAAATTCGTAAAACTGCAACGCCCGAAAAACTCATCGTCCGCCTGCAAATCTGTGTTCTGTATTTGGTAAACGGTTCAAAAATTGACGTCCGTGTCAATTTCTTTGATCTTCGAGTTATATTAAAACCGTGCATCCCGCCCGGTTTTTAATACAAACATCATGAGCTTTTATACCGCGTCCGTCCGTGGACGCTGCTGACACTAACGACGGTTCAAAAATTGGCTACGATGCCAGTCAATTTAGGCAATATCTTCACAATTAATTATTGTAATGATTTCGAGTTTTTCAAAATAATTTTGAAAAACGTCATATTTGAGCAAAGTACGCAAAAAGCTTATAAGTTTAAACTGCGACTCGTCATTTTTAGGTTTGACCTAAAACTTTGAAGCTAGTACTTCAGTTAAAAAGTGCGCTTCGAGTTTACGCTTGTCACTCAATTCAAACGGGCGATTTTCAGTAGAACTTTATCGCTTCTTTTTGGAAACCCGTTTGAGTGAAACACGTGGATTTTATCGATCGAAGAGTCTTTCATCTTGTCGTAGCAGTCTTGCATCGTCTCAAGTCCCAGCACCTCATCGCCACGGTAAAAATAAAAGCTGATATGTGCGGGTGCGTACGTTGAGCCACTGTTTTGTGTCGCGCGTTTTCGCCCGTAACGATAACGCCATCAGGCATTTGCGTCGTAGGGCGACTTCATAGTTTAGCTTTTTGGTCGGTGAGGGCTAACTACAAAGCGTGTAAAATCTTCCTTTGTGCTGGTTAGGTATTCTTTAAGCGAGTCGTTTTGTGCAACGTCTCGCGTAATTTGCAAAGCTTTTTTCAACATCGCGAAAGCCAGGTGAGCTTTTGCAAAATCCGCCATTGCTCAAAAGCCTTATCGAGCATACGCGTTTTTCGTAACATGCCGCCAGCAAATACCTAGAAAAAGTGCTCGCTTTACTTTCGGGCTTGCTTGTCGAAATTGCTCGCTCAAATCTGTAACATCGCCTTTTTGCACAATCATTTGCGTCGAAATAGCAGCGTCCTCGCTCAAAATAACACTTTGCTCTGCAAGACTTTGATTGCGACTCGCCTTCAAAAGGCGGCAAGAGCAACTCGCGTAATCCTTCTTAGCAAAAGCGATTTTCCCTGATAGTACCAAACCATCGTGTTTTCGCCGTCAATCTGCAAAGCCTTTGCAATCAAGCGGTCTGCTCTTCAAAATCCTGCCCGCGATACATAATCAAACCGAGGGCGGCGATACGCCCTCCATACTTTGAATCAATGTCCAAAACTAACTTTATAATAGCGGGCTGCCTTGGCAGTGTTGTTGTTAAACTCAAAAATTTGCCGAGTTTAAAAAGCGTGTGCGGATTGTCTGGTTGCAATTTTAACAAAAGAGATAATTCCTCAAAAAGCTTTATCGTAGTACTGGAATTTAAACAACAAATCTGATAAAATGTTCCGAAACTCAATTTCGGATGTTATACTTTTAAGAACAGCGGTTTTGCTGACGGTGGAAAAACTCCGACAGTGCAGCGTCGGTTTTCTGACGCAAAGGTACGCCTTGCCTCAGCAAGTATCGTACCCTGCCAGTTGCCTGGGTTTTGTTAGTAAATGCGTGATGCTTTATTGATGAGCGATTTGTATTTGCGGTTTTTGAGCATCTTTGTGGCGATGCTATATCTTTCGGTGAAGTAAATAGTTTCATTATAACAAGCATCAGTACAAAGATAATTGAACCGATAGCGACGAATATTATAATTATCATCTGCCTATAATATAAATTTTGAGAGGATAATGTCAAATGATAAAAATTTTATTGGTTTATAGCCTTATGTGCATCAGTTTATACGCACAAAAGTGCACTCGACTTAAATAAAGGGATCAATACTTGAAAAATAATCTTTCCCGAAAAAGCTTTGCCGATGCGGAAACGGAAAAAGCAAAGGTGGCGAGCATACCTTTATCTTTCGGTTGCATGTATCCAAATGATATAGCGATGCAATTACGTGGCTCACGAAGGGAAAGGCAAACGACCCGACAGATGCGTATCTTTATTCTTATAACCTCAGGAAACGCATATTATATGCAAAGGTGCATACGAGGTTGGCTTTTCACGCTTACACGCAGGCGATTACCGAAAATCCATACTATGCGGCTTCGTTTTTGAATAAGGCTAATACGGCAATGCAACTCGAGAAACAGCAAGACGCGCTTGTTGCATACAGGACGTATTTGCAGCTTGAGCCGACAAGTTATCAGCGGGCTTTCAATTGAGCGACTTATCAGCATTTTGCAGGGACAGGAAGATGCGACTCAAGCGGAGCTTTTTGACAAAGCAAGCGGAAGAAAAGCCCGCCTCGAACGCGAACAAGCTCTGTTAGACCAAGTAAATAAAGATTTGACCAATTCGGACTCCGCAGAAACGATTTCTGCGAGGGCGGAAGACACAATAGATTACAACGAGGAGGAAGGAACCCTTGAATGATTTTGTGAAGTATGCTTGTCGCACTTGGTGGTGCGATATTGGCACTTTCTGATTTTCTTTTTGATAGTATTCTTTCAGAAAAAGGATGCTCCAGACACTGTTGCTAACTAACAATGTCGCGAGTTGAGTTAACTGCCGAACAGCGAGGCAGACTTGAAAGGCAAAAAGCTGAGTTGCACAGCTGAGAGCAAAACGTCTGCTTGAGAGGACGTGAAAAAGAGGCAGGAAGTGGCTGAGCTCTGAGTTAACGCTTGGAAGAAGAGTGACAAAAAGCAAGCTGAAGAGCAATGCCATGCTGCGAAAAAGCGTGCTGAAGAACAAGCCGCCATGCTGCGAAAAAGCGTGCCGAAGAGCAAGTAGCTGCAGCTGCGAAAAGCGTGCCGAAGAGCAAGTCGCTGCTGCTGCGAAAGCGACTGCTGAAGAGCATAGCTCGCTGCAGCTGCGAGAAAAGCGTGCGAAGAGGCAAGTCGCGCTGCGAAAAAGCGTGCTGAAGAACAGTGCATGCTGCGGAGGCGATGTACGTGGCCGAAGAGCGAGAGTCGTGCTAGTGAAAAAGCGTGAAGAGCAAGCATCGTGCTGCGAAAAGCGTGCGGAAAGAGTGGCGATAGCTGCGAGAAGAAACGCGCCTGAAGGGCAGTGGTCGCTGCTGCGAGAAAGGCGTGCCGAAGAGCAAGTCGCAGCAGCTGCGAGAAAGCGAAGCTGAAGAGCAGGCAGCGATAGCTGCGAAAAAGAGCGTGCCGAAGAGCAGAACCGCCACCGCTGCGAAAAGCAAACTGAAGAGCAAGCCGCTGACTAGCTTTGAAAAGCAGGCTGGAAGAGCAAGCACGCTGCTGCGCGAAAAAGCAGGCTGAAGAGCAACGCAGCTGCTGCGCGAAAAACAAGCCGAAGAGCAAGTCGCCGACGCAGCGTGCCGAAGAGCGATGCTGCAGCTGCGAAAAGCAAGCTGAAGAGCAAGTCGCCGCTGCTGCGAAAAAGCGTGCCGAAGAAGCAGAGCGCGAACGCTCAAGCGAGCGAGGGCTGCAAAGTCTACCGTTACAGCATTGGTAGAAAGCGGGGAAGCGTTCAGTAACCGCGAGGCAACCTAGCGACAGCAAAATCCCAATTTAATGAAAAGCCGACGCGAAAATGCCCGAAAACGATAAAGCCTTTTCAGCCGAGCAGTATTCATGAAATGGCAAACGCACTGCAAAAACTTGCAGCATCAACGAGGTTCAGCGACGACTAAATCAGGAAGCCCTCGCAGAAGCCGCCCAATATGCAGACAAAGCAATCGCGAGCAATCCCGACAGCTCTCAAGCACATTTTGCAAAAGGGATTGGTATATTCTCAGCGAAAATAACACCACTCAAGCGATTGCAGAGTTTGAAAAAGCTGTCGCACTTGACGGAAGCAACTATGAAGCATTAACTGAGCTTGCAAAAATATTATTCAACAGAGCAATATGCCAAAAGCAAAAACAATGTTCCAGAAAGCCTTAGTCGTCGAGTCAGATGAGACCTGCAACTTGTACAATCTCGGTTTTGACAGAGAAAGCTCAACAACGATCACCGCAGCAAAAGCGTCATTTTTGAAAGTTCTGCAAATAAATCTTTCGCACAGCCGAGCCCTTTTGGAACTTGCTCGAGTGGAAAAATGCAGAGCAATTATTCGGAGGCTATCAATTACTACAGTAATTGCGTTGGAGCCTCAGGATGTCAACGCCCTCAAAGAAATCGCTCAAGTGTATACAAACACAGGCAGCAATGCCAATGCCGAAAAGTACTTTCTGGACACGCAGTTGCCGCAGGTGACCACGACAGCGTTACATATTTTAACTTAGCGACAGTGCAGCTCGATGTGAGCAGAAAAATGCGGACGCGATGACAAACGCTCAAAAAGCTCGCTCACTCAGCAAAAATGAGCCGTTTACTTACACTTATGGTTTTAGCCTTGGAAAAACGGACGAGATTGCCGATGCAGTCGCCGCGTACAAGGAAGCTACTTTCGCTGCAAACAAATTATGTTAAGCCTAAAATCAACTTGGGACAAATTTACATTTCGTAGGGACAGTATGAAGCGGCGAAGAAATTCTCAAAAAGTGCAGCACAAACGGAGCCGAACAATTTTGAGGTGAATACTAACGGAAAGGTTTACTCAATGCGAGAGCAATTACGCAACGGCAATTTCCTACTACCACGTCGCCTGCAACGCCGAGGCCAAAAACTTCACGGCGAAGCAAAACCTTGCAGCTTACTACGTTTCAAACGGACACGAAGCCGTATCCGTGTACAAACAAATTGTCATGCCGCAAAACCCGACCGACTGGAGTGCTCAATACGAGATTGAGCAAAGCTCTACATCAACGGGACAAAAGGCAGAAGCAAAATCCACCCTCGAAAATATTTTTGGAAAAAATCCATCCTATCGAGAAGCCACTTCGATTCGTTCTATCTTAGATTCTCTGTAAACGGCTGAAAAGCATCACAGCTCAACAAAATCCGCTTGGCGGATTTTAAGTTGAGCATCATTATCAAAGGCATTTTTAGGCATACGCTAAAAAGCAAGGTAATGGAGCAACGTCCTTGATTTCCCATTACGCTTGCTGGTTTCTCAAAAACAACATTTTTGCTGAAAACTCGTTATTGCTACTTTTACCCGCCATCCTTGGCGGGGATGTCACTCGCTGCCGTCCTACCTTTTATGAAAGCACGACCCAGAATACCACCAAGTCAGTTTACGAGCAATTAAGTATGCAAATATTAGTCTGACCTGCGTCCTTACACATTCTTAAACGTAGAGTTTTGTGAAAGCGTCTCAAAATACACTTTGCATTTTGAGATGCTTTCAACTCTCTAAGTTACAGGCTATGCTCAAAACTGTTTACTACACCAAACGCAGTGGGTCTTTGTACCGCGTTTGTTATTCCGGTGATATTCAACCAGCTTTCATAGCGGAGACGCGAAATTTCACCAGCTTGAACGCGTCGCAATATTTCGCACGATTTTTCGCTTTTGTGCAGCACGATAGATCGAAATTTGCGTTTACCGGCGGCGGTTTCCATTTCTGGGAGTAGGAGTCGCAGCGTCTTTGTCAACGCCATACAACGAAGTTTTTATCCCTGGCGTGTCAATTATGATTTGAGCGAGAATTGGCGAGTCGTTGACATATGTTTTTATGCGGTAAAGCTGCTTGCACGTCGTGGTGTGGCTGCCTTTGTTGTATTTTGCAGAAACCTCGCCGGTCATCAATTTCCAAGTCTGGTGTAATGCCATTCAAAAACTCGACTTTTCCAACGCCAGAACTGCGGTGGCGGGCAGACGGTTTTGTTAGCAAGTGCTAGCTAGCAATTCGGAATTCCTTCACCAGGTGGGCAGAAATTTCAAAAACCAGAATCTTTCAGTCGTCGCCATTCAGCGGTATGTTCGCGGACTTTCTCTGAAGCACAATATCGATTTTGTTCCTAACTCCATGCAAGCTGGAATATTTTGGTGAGCGGCTTGCACCAAAAACATGTCAACAAAAATCGGACGGAAAGGTGGCGTGTCTGGGTTGTCATACACAAGCAGGGTCAACGTTCGTACTGCTAGAATTTGCGGTGTACTAGTTTTTCGTTCAAGCGTGCAAAAATTTTTCCGTGGCTCAAGGCTCAAAATGCGGGCTTCGCCGTGTGCATCAGGCTCAACCTGCACAAAGTCCCTGGTGCAATCGGGTTTGTAATATTTTGTTTCCCTGCTCAAAATTTTGCCTTTATGGTGCAAAAAGACCTTTCGGTGCCGTCGTGCGAGCAACGTTAAAAATATTGTTCGTGCCACGCAAAACGAGTCCACGCATTTATGTACGCCTCAAATTGCAAACGATAACGCTCAGCAACTTTTTGGTATCTCTCATTTTCAGCTTTCGTTTCTGCTTTGGTCACAAATAAAAAGACTCATTCTCTTTGCATTCTGCATTTTGCAGCTGGAACCATCTGCGCAGTATTTGCTCGGTAACTCCATTGAGCGATTCGATAATATTTACACGTCCAGCGCTTACTCGCTGAAAGCGTCTTCGATTATCAAAAGTGCGTGCAAGCCAACACCAAACAATCCGCCCCTTCGTTCACACAAAAATCAATCACGGGTTTTGCGAAAGCGATCTTTTTCCGCTTCGCTTGCAAATAAAGTCCGTGCTCGATTTTGTGAGATCAAGTCTTGCTCTGCCGCGAGAATAAACCTTCTGGTGAAGAAAATTTTTGATTAAGTTTGCCGTGTACGCATCGCCAACGGAGTTTTTCGCTGGCGATTAAAACTATCTTGTCCAGTTTTGTTTTTCTGCCGCACTTTTTACAGCTGGTACGGTACCGACATACGGCAAAGGCAAAGCTGCTTGCGAAAAGTACGTCCAACGCAGCAACAGAAAGCGTGTTGCAAGCCACGATAATAAGTTCAGGCTGAAAACGCTCAATTATTTTTATGTACCGTTCTGATGGCAATCTCTTGAAAGCTCCGCCGTTGTTTTTGTCCCATAAGGAAAGTTAGCCGTATCGGCAACATACACAACTTGAGCATTTTCTCGCTCACGAAGATGCTCTAAATAAGGCAAGCCCCCGATCCCGGATCGATAAAAGCATATTGTACATGCGTTGCAAAGTATCATAGCTGCAAAAATCTTGCAAGGGCTACACGCCGAGTGGTGAAGCACGGAAACCGACAGCAAGCGGGATAGCAATGTTATCACAAGGTTTTTAACGGAAGCACTTGACGACGCTGTCGCAAGCAAGGCAAGTATTAACGCGGATAAAAAATTATGCAAGGTAAAATAGCTCGACACAAAAAACCGCGACAAAACAATGCCGCACTTCCAGCGAATGTTTTTGGTAACGAGTTTTAAAATGCCGATTGCCGTGTATTTTACCGACGAACTACCGAATCCATCGCCGAAAGTTAACGCGAAAATAGCAACCGTCGAAGCTGGCGTTTTCGAAAAGCATCAATGAAAGTAAAATACCGATTCCCCAAAGTAACTGGTCCAAAAACAAACTTGCCATCGTCGGCTTGCCAAACTCGCGATTTACTGCGTAACACGAGAAACCAGCGGAACTTGCACCTTACGCAAACGCAACACCTCGCAAATGCTATAAACCACAACGCCACCCGCACACAAGCCCCAAAGTCAGCCCATACCAAAATCTTGCAAAGCAACACCGTCAAAGTGCAGATATGTGGATGGATTTGCGAACCAGCTCCTACTAAATCATTTACTGTCGCGTTTTGCGATTTTCGATACCTGAATTCCTCTAAATTGCACACGGTAACTCGCCCAAATATAAAACAAGGTGCGCGTCTTTCGTTACGCAAAAGATACCGCTTTTATTTTGCGCATTTAAGTTCATTAACCGAGCGTGCAGCCGATGTAGTACATTAAAATCTGAAAGGATTTTAATGTACCTATCATCTGAAAAAGCTGAGTTTCATTTGCGAAGCGGTGAACGCTAGAGTAATCTCAACGCAACTTTACCGCTATGTTTCAAGCGAAGAATGATGCGAAAATTCTAGGAAATTTTCGCAAAAGTTCTCGCTTCAGAATTTTAAGCTCATTCGGGTTAAAGCTCAAAACAAATCCGCTCCCTCGTTGAAAAAGATAAATTCTTATGTTTTATGGATCGTTAGGCGATTTCAGTGACTTGTTGCATCCCCGTTGAATAATCAAATTTTTATTGTAAAATTTAGCGATATGATGCAAAGTTAAAAACAAAAATTTGGAGTGCTTTCAGATGGTCGCGAAATTTCGCTTTTACGCATTGACAATGGAACAATGCGCGTTTCGGTTACAGATATGGGGCGTGCATTACGGCGATTTTGCTGCCGACGAAAAACGGATTGGGTTTGATGACGTGGTTCTGGGTATTCAACACTCGATGGCTACATCGATAATCAGCCACACTTCAGAGCACTTATCGGACGTGTTGCGAGGAAGGATTGCCGACGCGAAAATAAAACGTCAACGTTGAATACCTTCTCACGCAAAATGAAGGCAGAAATTGTTTGCACGGCGGTTTTCCGTCTTTCGATAAACAGATTTGGCACGCAACCGAAAATGTAACTGATGATAATGCGACGGTTTTTGAGCGTTACAGTCCTTCAGGCGAGCAGGGTTTTCCTGGCGGTTTGCAGCTTGCTTTCATACACTCTGACTGCCGACAAGAAATTGTTTTGCGGTATTATGCAAAAACCGACAAAACCACGCCGATTAATTTGACAAACCGTACTTTAACTTAAATCCTGCTGACGTCAAGCTGGCGGAAACTATGTTACGGTACTCAATCGCGAGCTTTTGATCCTGCCGAAGAGTATCTTGAAACGGACTCAAAGCTAATTCCAGCAAACAAAAACTCTTGCCAGTGGAAGATACGATGTATGACTTTACAAAGCCGACAATCTTAAGCGAGCGTATAGGACGCAGCAAGCAAGACGACGAGGCTTGGATACGAGCTTTGTTGTGAAAAAGGATATCGACAGTTATGTTAAACGCTTTGCCCGTGTCTGCTTCACGAGCCAGTTACTGGACGTGAATGCTTTCTGGGTGCTACCACTCAACCAGCTTTGACCGTTTATACCTGCGAATCAATTACAGGACATTTCAGGCACGGCAGCGCTTCCGACCGCTTTTCGGGCATCTGTTTTGGAAAGTCAAGGTTTTCCAGATAGTCCCAATCATAAAACTTTCCCGCCGATACTTTTTGCACCCAGAGCAAATTTACAATCAGGAAACTATCTGGTGCTACGTTTTAGGCCTAAAGTTAAGCTCACGCTAAATAAAAAGGATGCCTCGTCGAGGGCATCCTGCGCGTATTTTCGCCAGCCGATAGAGGCTAGATTGCCGACGTGACTTTAACACCGGCGAGCTTGATTGCAAGCTTTTCAAAGCATATCGGTTTGTCATTGTTGCCAAGTCGTAAGTCGGATCCCATCACCTTTGCGAGCAGCAGGACCATCAAGCGAGTTCGCGCACGAGTCAGCAAATCGATTGGCGGATTGGGTCAACGTACCGCGCTCATCACCCAGAAGTCAGGAATGTGCTTTTGTTCGGCGGCAATCGTTTCTGGTGCAAAACTCGTCGCCGTGATATTGAATGCATTTCTGTGTTGAAGTTTAGAAGCGTCTGCTCCTCAAGCAAGAGTTGTGATAGCATTCACTGCATCAAGGGAGGTACATCATATCCATCAATGAACCTTTCGCTTTATGCAAACACTTATAAGCATGGTTCTTCAAAGCTTCATAGTAGATGTCGACAGCGTAGTCGGTTGTGCCACCGCCCGGCAGCGTTTCCTGAGAAAGTCAATCCAGAAAGCGCCCACCGCGTATCAACGCCGTATCGTTTTGAAATAATAATCGTACTGAAAGTTCGCCTGCAACCTTTGTTACGCCGTACATTGAAGTCGTGGCGTTGAATTGTGTCTTGCGGAGTTTTATCTTTCGGTGCTCGCGTAAAAGCCGTGCAATAGAGCTCAGCACATTTGGCACTTTTCTTCGCGGGCAATTTCCAGCATATTGCGCAAACCGTTCATCATTAATGTTATACACGCAAGCTGCGGATCGGCAACAGCAGACAAAATAGCTGCCAAAATGGATAATTGTGTTAACCCGATACTGCAAAATCTCAACGGTTTTTGCATCCAAACGATCAAGCAATTCAAATGGGCTGCCATCAGCGACTTTCAAGAATGTCTTTTTACAACGATCGCTGTACCATTGTTGAATCGCCATACTATTTTCGCAAATGCACAATCAGTTCGCTCCCGTTGACTGAGCGACCCTGTCACCAAAATTTTTCTCCTTCAGCCTCCATCTGCTTTCTAGAAGGCATTATTATAGAGCCTTTTTGAAAGTTTAGCAAGAGGTTACACGAAGAAACACAGAAAAGACGAAGGAAGCGGATGATGGGAGTCGAACCCACGTCTCCAGCTTGGAAGGCGTAATAGCCGTTATACGACATCCGCAATAGTGAGTCATTATAACATAAAAATAAAATTCTTTGTCAAAGAGCTCTGCAAAATCGCACATAAATCCAACTTTGCTAAAATGTATAATTATCTTCATTCACCGAAAGACAGACTCACGGGAGAACTTAAAATCCGCTTGGCGGATTTTAGGTTCTCCATCATGTACCAGTGCATTTTAGGAATACTCAAAATGCATCGACCGAACTTCCGCGGTGACTCGGTCGTGCTTTCTATAAAAGTAGGACGCAGCGGCGACATCGCCAGGATGCGGTTCAAAATTGAGGTCCGTCCAGTGAACTCGGAGTTTGCACGCTAACTGTGCATGATGCAAATGTCTCGCATACAAAACATCGTGAGGTCTTTTATACCGCGTCCATCCTTGACGCATGCTGATCACCTCAACGGCGGTTCGTGGGCTGACGACGTTTCTCCAAAAATCACATTTTTGAAAACTCGGAAGAGTCAGTATTACAATGATGAAAGTACGCAGATATTGTAAATTGACTGGCGTCCTGTGCAATTACTTGAACTGCGTCATTTCCACCACGGATGGCGGTGTGTCAACGCTACCAATGAGTTTTTCAAGTGAAAACTCGGAGTTCAGCAATGTACAGGAGGTACATTGCTGAACCGCTCGAGTCGTTTACAAATGACTGCCTTTGTTTTACAAGTAATTCCATAACAATGTAGGAGTTTCAGATGAAAGTGATAAAATGTTGGAATATTGAATATTGATAGTTATAGTCGAATGGTTATGTAAATGAGACAAATAATCGAAGTACGATTGGTTTGTCGCGTTCTGTTTTGTCGTCTGCATGGAGGTTTTGTGAAAATGTGCAAAAGATTTTAGTGTTGGCTTTGTGCTGCTGCTATCGTGCAAAAGGCAAAGAAGACTGAGTTTTCCTGAAGATGGTCTTTCGTCGTATATTTTGTCGATGTCGCAAACTGTACTCAGTCGCAACTCAAGCATTACGATTGTGTTCACGAGGATGTGAAAAATGCGAGACGCACTCTCCGCGAGTCGGCGGTTTTTACGCCAGAGCAAAAGGCAACTGGGAGCTTCGCGATGAGCGCGTACTATTGCGTTTACGCCAGTGCTACTTTTGACGGCAACAATCAGTTTGAGCTTACGCTGATGTCGGAAAAATTCCCAAATCAGGTAGAGTGGAATCTGAAATCGGCGTGGCCGAAAGTTTTATGTAACGCCGGCGAAGTTTAATGTTTCGCTTTGGCGAACTCCGAAGTGCAAAAGCAATGCAAACTATGAAGTTGATATTTCAGTTTCAACCGACGTTGAATGTCTGCGTGGCATGATGTTGCCAAAAGCTTTGAAAGGCAAAACATATAGATGGAAAGGCTTTGCGATATCAACGAAATGCAGCACGCAAACACTGCACATAGCTTGAAAATATACATTGTGCGAAAGTGATTAACGGACCGACAGCTGTCGCTTGACTACGATGCAAAATTCAATCGGGTTTTAATGTGAATGGATCACGCGAATGATCCCAGCAAATGGCAAGTCTGAGATAGTGAACGTATGTGAGCGATAAACTGTGCGGTTTACTTTTTCCAGAATCACTTGATACAAGTCTTGATATGCGTGATTTATTTCGTTAAATCAGCTGAGCACTAATTATACGTATCGCTGGAGATAGATAAAAACAGCATCACTGTAACTTGTTCCAGTACAAGCGTGGTGAGATGATACGGTCATTTCTGCCATATCCTAATTTCCTGGTGCGGAAGGACACGTCCTTGAAAACGCGGGTTATGACTATCATGTGGTAGTGTATGCGTTGGGAAAAGCCACTGAGCTCAAGTTTGCAAAACACAATGCGGATTTTACCGGAGTGGCGGAAAACCGTCGTCGCACTACACGACAAAATCTTTCGAGGTTATCATCGAAGCAATTAAAGAATTCCGCAACACAACTGTGCTCTTCCACCTGCAAGTGAATAATCTAAACGAAGATGACGAAATGTTTCGCGTCGGAAAAATCGGTTTTGACAGCTTTTGACTTTGAGATGGGACGACGACATGCAGAAAACCAATTTGCAACACGAAGGTCTCTCGATGTAACAGAGCTGGTAGTGCCTCCTGATGGAATGTTCCAATTACGAATAATCCTTTGCACGCCGTCATGCAAAATACGAGATCTGCAAAACTCGGACACAAAAACCAATTTGGAATTTTCGTCGACTTTGTAAACTTTGCTGACAGCGTTTTATTCTGCGTATTGGTCGTGGCGTGCAAAACCGAACAGGTAGCTACAATTTCTGGGATGAAGATGACAATCCAGAACATCCAGCATACTATTTGGCTTGCCACAATCGTGCCGACTTTGAAAAACGAAAAACGTGTCTGGTGTCAAATCTTGCTTTGTCGAGGTGAAAGCTACCGACTCAAAGACGAAAGCGTCATTCAAGCGGTAAATTTATTAACTGGAGAAGCTGATACGGGAGATAAAACTTTTTAACTTTACGCAAAGTTTACTCGAAGAAGGAAGCACAGACTCGAACGGTTCATACAAAAGCACAGCATGACGTTACATTCATTCAGAGCAAGAAGTGGCAGCATATGCGTATCTCGATTTGCGTTCTGCTCCGCTTAGCACTGGCAACTTCAAGTGGAAGGTGTAAAAACTTATGACAGGTGAAAGGTTTTGTATATGGAGAACGCGAGTGTGGTGTCCTGGTGATGCAATGCACTTGTGTTTGATTATTCAGGACAAAAGAAAAAACTCTGCCTGCAAATGTGCCAGTTGTTTTTACATGAGACCCGATGATTATTGACAAACAAGTTTAACTGAAAGTGTCAATGGCTTTTACAAAGTTGAAACTTCGACGAGTAAGAATGATTCTAACCGGCACGTGCGAATGCCGTTTCAAAACTGGAAATAATATTTGGTCGAAACACGTAAAAATCAGCGGTATCCAGAATAAACTTGCGTGAATCGGTAAGTTGCGAAAAAGTATTTTAGTTCGGGTGTCCAATAATGTTTCGCTTTATGGTGAATGGCTCACAGGTGTAAAAAGCGAGTGGATTGAAAAAGCGGAAATATATTCTCGGTATATAAGTAACGATGCAGGTTTGAAAAAGTTCAGTGGCTATAATTTCAGCAACAAAGAATTTTCGACAGCAACATCATTGAGTAAAATTTGAATGGTGTGGTTGATGATAACGTGAAATGTCGCCTAATTTGACGTTGGATGCAGGGTCAAAACGTAAGCGGGTTTATAATGCAATTTTGGAAACACGCGTTTACGAAAACCGAGCAGTGCATATTCAATTGAGAACAAAAGTCAATTCCGTTTTCTCCGTTTTCGCGATATGTCGGTTTTAGACTTTCCGCAGTGATGATGAATACCGCAATGTTTTTACAACGATACGACATACTGCGGAAATAGTACTCGTTGATGAGGCTGGCGAGTTGATGAAAAGCAAAATACCACAGTTGAATTTTCCGTATATAAAACGACTGGAGTGGTGGTGGATTCGCGATGCGTATACCAAAACAAGTTACGACGAAAATCGTCGTCAAGCAAAAGTGTTCTGAAGCGAAGTTACGGTGCGAGGCGGAAAGGCTCTGCTGACTTTTGAAGCGAGGATTGGGTACTATCTTTTGTGGTGAATGACACACCGAGCGGACACAGTGCACCTTCGACATCAGCTATGTTGATTACCGCTATTGAGCGACCAGGACGCGACAACGATGTTGAAGGTTCTGCGAGATAGCGTCGTGCTCACATCGCACAAAGATACTTTGTACAACATCAACGAAACCGCAGAAGTGCTTTGCAACGCACACAAAAACTCCAACGGCGTATATCACGGTCGACGGTGCGGTTATCAAGCGGGAAGTTGTTAAAACAGTCGACGCTGCACAATGCCCTGAAATTCAAAACGGATAGCACAATGGCGCAACGTTTATGTGCATATAAGTTTGCGTGCGGGCGTACTACACAAACTGCAAACAGCTTGCCGATACGTTTTGCGTGCCGGGAATCATTCCCAGTGATGGTCGAAGATGCCGCTGCACGCATTTGGAGATCCGCTGGTAAAAGCCGCAGCGCGAAACCAAATGCACCTCTGCAAAATTCAGTGTCCTGATGGAACGCCGGCGACTTTACGGTTGCGGTTGTTGACGAAAGAGTTTCACTCGGGCTGACATTTGACGACACGAGACCCGTGGAGTTATTTTACAGCAAAGAATCGTCTCAGCTTTCAGGCTTATGATGTTTTTAATCTCGCGAGCCGAATTTTACAATCAAAAGGCAGGCCTGCAAACTCTCATCGCAGTCGGCGAGCGCGGCTTGGAAGGCAACCTTACCAACAAAAGCTGAGACGCTTTCAAACCTGTGATTGTATGTTCCAGGCTTTGCACCCAGATTGAAAAAGGTGAGCAAACAGTGTGTCTTTGAGTTTCAAAATGCCTGAGTAACATCCGGTGAAGTTTCGCTTGACGACGTTTTGCAAACGACGGTGCATACGGTTGTGCGAGGAAAAAGGTGAAAGTTAAAAATGACGTGACGCTTTCGCCGACTTTGCCACGAACAATCGGTGTCGCGAAACAACCAAATGCTGCAGCATTGTCTAGCTTACATCGGATACATCGAGTTTCGGTGAACTCCGCAGGTTAAAGAGATGCAAATCGCAACACAAAATGCACAGACGGTTGGCTATGCGGCAAATGCAAACTAAAACAATTTCGTCGTTCACCGCACGTTTTGAAAATTCTGGCTCTGCACAAACCTCTGTTTGCCGACAAAAGAAGGCTCAGTGTGGAATCCTGCAACGCTCGGACAGCGGAAAATCTGAGGTCGCCTCACGCGGAACAAACTACGAAAGCACAAAAGCATTTGTAACTCCGACCAAAACGAGCAGATTGAGCCTGTCTGTTCAAAAACGATTGCGTGATGGCAGCAAAACTCTTCACGTTGAAGTTTCAAAATCGCAAACCGATGGGTCCTTGAAAAGCATCTCAGTGATTTGCTAAATTTCCGCATGGCTGCGTTGAGGCGACCACTTCAAAAGCATCTCGCACAGTTACATTTTGCATCAAAACGAGTGAATTTAACTGCGGTGCAGTCGCAAACATAAACAGTCAACGATCGACGCTATGTTCGGCCGTTATCCGAAGTATCAATAACTTGCAAACGAGCTTCACGCCCAGTGGCAAAGGCGACTCCTTTACGAGCGCGGCTGAACAGTGCGTACGTAATGCACTTTTAACGGAGGCGAAAACGGGCTGGATATTCCGTTGAGGTCATACAATGTACACTCCAGCTGCACATTTGCAAAACTTCACAAACGCTTCTGCGTCGCACTTCGCCGACGATTTGAACCCGCAAAGTCATCGCCGGTATGCACTAGCACTGGCAGTGTAAAGCGCATTGCCGGACGCTGATGAACCGCTTGTAAGGCCGTACTCAGCGACTGACGAGTACCGCGAAAGCAATGCTTGCCGTGCTATGCGATATCTGGAAAACGCTTTGCGCACAAGCAGCAAGCTGGTCGACGAAATCCAAAAGACTTTCCGTCACGTGAATCGTAAAAACTGGCGGCGACATCTTTCACCATCGATACGTGACCCTGCGCAATCATCCGCGTTGTTTGCTAAAGCGGCTTAATCATCACAGTGCAGGCGAGCGATTTTGTGCAACTTGCAAAAGTTAGCGACGACTCGACGTGCTTTTCCAAACGCGAGGAAGCGGCTTGGCTTTTAATTGCTGCATCTAACTTTTTAACAAAGGAAGGCGATGAAACCGCTGGCATGAAACCCATGCCGGACGATAGAAAATGTTAGACTCGCAAAATCGAAAACTGCTACAGAAGTTTACGACATCGCACCTCGATAACGCCACAAGTCACTTTCGCTGAAAAATGCGGCAGTCGACATGCTTTATCACAGCGTCTTACTACTCGCAAAATTGCTTGCGGCTCGAGAACCGCATACCAAAACGGAATAGCATTAAATGTTGCGTGTATTTGAAAAACGGTGCGAGGCGTTTCTCGTCGCTGAGCTTAAACCTGTCGATGCGAGTGATCAAAACCAAATTCACGGTGACGCAACAAAAGACGAAAGCTTGGACAATTTGGTGCTGACTCTCCCGATCCCAACTGGCTGGGAAATGCAACGAGAGATTGGGCGGCGTTGCAAAGACAAAATTACTCAGATCTCGACATCCGCCACGAATGTATTTACGTTCACTTCGACCTCCGATGCCACAAAAGAAAAACGTTTGAGTTCACCGGCACGCCTGGCGTACACAAAAGGCAGCTACCGTGTCCCTGCTGGCAACCTGTACCGAACAATGTGTACGACAACTCAGCAAAGCAAACAACATCGGTACCAAAAGCCACGTGCAGGCTAACCTTCACTAGAATTTCCGTTGTTCTTTTGACAGCAGGATTCTCCACGAATCGAATTAAATCCTGAAGTGGTCATTCGCCCATCTAATGTAATCGCTGATAGAGTCAACGGTAGCCGTGTCGACGTTTTATCTGCAAAACTCGAAGTTCAGAATTGGCACGGACGCCAATTGTGACAGCGGCAGATCCTTGTACGTCGTTAAACCCAGAGTCGCTGACGCAAACGATCGGAGGCTTATAATGGCGGCATCAGTGCAAAGCAGTTGACAGCAAATGATGGCAACCGAATGAGTTGCCACGTCAGTCTGACAACTCGGTGAATGAAGAATACTTATTTGTTTTTGGCGAACTTCATTTGAAACAAAAGCAAACCGCCGACAAAATTTTCATTTTAAGTATACTGGTCGGTGTGCCAAGATAGCTCAGTCGGCAGAGCAACACCCCTCATAACGTGTGAGGTCAAGGGTTCGATTCCTTTCTTGGCTTTTGCTGGCTCTTTTTCCGCGGAGAGCTTGTCGGCTTCTTTCTGAGCATTGCACCTTGCCATTCTGCTAGCTCGATTTCTGCTTGCCGGATTTACCTTTGACTCGATTACGCGGAATGCTGGCTCAGATGAGCCTCGCATCCGACAAACCCTAAAGTGGCTCATTTTGCCTCTAGGTAAAACACAGCTTTAGTCCCGCCTTTGCTCCAGCTCAAAATCTTGGGCACAAGAGTCTCCTCCTGTGAGTTCCGAAAAGCTTTGTACGTTGCAAATCCATGAGTTTTGGAAAAAGCGTTGCTCGTCCACTCGCCTAAAAATTTTGGTATAGTTTGCTTCAGTTTGACTTGGTCTGTTTGTGCAATTTGCAGCAAGGCACGCTTTTCCTGCCGTCGCTTTATGGTTGTGACACGGTAACGTCGATGATATCCCTGGAGCGTAAAATCTGGCTATACTCGGGTTGTCAGACTGCTCGCACCAAACCTAAAATGCAAAACCTTTATACGCCGCAGATTTGTGCGGCGATGACGTACTGCAATCCCGCAAGACCAGCAGCTCTCAAAATTGCAAAAAGCGTAGTTTATCGGTCGCGAAACCCTTCAGCGGAAAATGTATTCGCTGTTTGAGCCTTCGCCCAATTCGCACGAAATAGCTTCTAGATTGCGACGTCAAAGCGTGTTTACAACGCGTTTCGCCAGACCAGCCGTGAACACGCGGGCGTTGAACGCTGTGCGATTTCCACAATCCACAGGAGGCTCGCCCCATTACTGCATAGCAATCGGTTTTGTCGGTGGGGTTTCGCGCTCTCCACATAGCTCCAACCCGAAAGTACTGAAAGGGCAAACAAACTTCTTGTGCGTTTTAATACCTGACGCGAGCTTCGTTTCATCGGGTCCCAAAACGCAAGTTGCTCGCGGTCACCGTCGCAATCGGGCATCAAAGCAAAAGTGGCTGCTTTCCAGATTTTTGCACATTCCGCATTTTCAGTGACTGATGGGTTATCGCCTTCGAATAAAATGCCGTGTGCAATAGTGTATTCATTCAGTATACTGTTTCCAAACCAAACTTTTCGAACAAAGTTTTATCAGATTGAATGTGCACGGGAACTTCCATTGAAGTCGTACACGATGCAAAAGTTGCCCGATGCCGATTTGTATTGCGTGATTGCATTTGACGCATTGTGCAAAAGGCTTCTGTGTTTTTGTGTCAGCTGTTTCAGAAATTGTTTCTGATGGCAAATTGTGCGTAATTTTTAATGCTGCTCTTCGGCTTTTTCCGCCAAAAGCGGTCTGTCCATCGGATTTGCATTTTCGGTTATCGATCAGTGCAAAAATTCGATTCTCAAAAAGCTCGACACTCTTTTCGCTGAATGGTTGTGGCGTTTTTCAAAAGCTGCAAAACTCCGGCGTGATAATGAAACCGTTTGACAAAACATTGCAATCAACTCGTTCGCTTTCGTCGCCATCAAAAACGCCGCCGTTCGTTAAAACCAAATTTTTAAGCCGTTATGCCCGATTGGGTTGTGCGCTTGAGCACAAAAGGCGTTGCGGTTTTTGCAGCCGACATAATCTCTGGGTGGCTGTGATGCCCGCTCGCCACGCTGGACTTGGTAAAAGGTTTTTCACTAGCTTCCACTAAAAATGCAGCCAGTCGGTCGCGTATACTCGCCGATGACAACCTCGGTAATGCCTCGCGAGATAGAGACTTTTCTCAGAGCATTTGCTACGCCAAGAAAACCAAAATGCATCGGGTTTGCGAAACTAAGCCTGAGCTGCCTTGTTCGCCGCCCTTGCTCAAAACCTTTTCGCCAGCCTGAAACCGACAAGATAAATTCCGACAATGCTGTGTATTTCCAATGATCATGCTTCGCATTATGCAAAGAAACGCTCAAGAGTACAATGCCGAAAAACGCTGTTCGGTTTTTGCTAATCTTGCGTTATTTTTGGTGGCGTGAAACGCTATCCGTGGCGGTGGCGTCCGCTGGACAGAGGCGCGATAAAGACAACGAAAGTTTCCACAAAGAATTATGTTTTTGTGAAACTCGCAAAGATAATTGGCTAACAAGGATGTTGCCCAACCCTGCCACGGACGGCGGGCAGATAAATAATAACGGTTTTCACAAAATAATATTTTGTGAAAGCTCGCAAAATAATTGGGCAGTACGCGATGTTGCCATTACCGATGTTACCTACACCTTGAACCTGCAACCTCTATCGCGAGGTTTTGGATGTTATCTTTGTTCTTTTGACTGATATCGTTTGCTTCCTGCACGGCGTTACTAATCTGCGCTGCACCAAGCGTATTTCGTTGGCATGCTATCGGTGATGATTCGTGAGCCTGGCGGCTAGCTTTTGCATTTCGCTTCAACCTGCTCCGCCGCCCAAGCATCTCCGCAGAGCCATCCTTTAGCGAGAGTTACCGCGTTAATGTCTTTTATCGCAGCGAGTACTTCACGGCTGCCATTTTTCCTGCTCTTTCATTGCGGACATAAAGCATATCACTTGTTTTTAACCTCATCGGAAAGTGCAAAGATAGTACGGAGACTGTGCCTCAGTTTCCTTAGATGTGCCTGAGGCGTTTCTATCTCTAAAGCTCACCTTTTAAGCGTTGATGTAATCGTTTTCCCTGCGAACTTTGGATCTTCTGCTAGCTTGCGTATTTCGTCTGCGTAACAACTGCAAAGCCTTTTCACCAGCCTCACCTGCGTGTGCAGCTTCAATAAACGCATTCATTGCAAGCAAGTTAGTTTTGACTTGCTATATTTTGGATAACATTCGATGCTCGGGCAAACGAAACCCGAGCGCCCGATATCTTTGCGGGTCTCGCCGCCCTTTCAGCATGCTAAAGCGTCATCCGTTACTCGGTCGCAGTTGATAAATCACTGATAGATTGATTTGCCTTGATGAGGCGTCTGCGTAATCGGAAGCGGCGTTGAGGCTTCCATCCGTTCTATAGATGACGATCGGGTTACCTGCCGCCCGGGCCTCTGCGTCTCGATGCGTTGTTGCTTTTCTAATCCGACGCTGCGCTTTTCCTCGACGGTAGCGGCCGTTTCGCAATCGCTTGCAGCTTGCGTTAAAGCCTGCGCGCTTTTAACGCCTTCGATGTTACCACTGATTTGATGTATCGAGGCTAGCTGTCTCACCTATATCTGAAGCGAGTTCGATTGCCTGTTGCTCAAGTGCACTGAGCTTTACACCTGGCCTGCTTTATAGGGTGCCCCATCTTTTCGATCGTGTTGGTAAAGCACTCGTGATCACATTGTCGGTTGTTTCGTTGTTTCCCTTGACCGTGAAGCGTACTGAGTTAGAGTCTCCTCTCACCTTGAGCTGTATTGCGTAGTACGTTTGCAGTGTGATTGATAGGCTTTGAGTGCCACCGTTCATGCAGTGATTATCGCAAAAACCAAGCACTGTAGCAAGTATAAAGTAACCCTGTAATTACTGTTATTTGTAATACGCATCGAGTTTTACGGTTTCAGTGAAACTCATAACAGATGCTTCAGACCCACCGGTCCAGCCTGTAGTCTTCATAGTAGCAGCAGTCGCTGATGTTACATGAACCCATAAAAGTGATATCGTATCGGTCTTGCGTCACCACCTGCCGTCGAGGGAAGTCCTTTATATAGCATCCGACGACATCGGCATAGCTTTCGTCGGTTTTAGCCATTTCCGATGAGTACTGCGCATGCTCTTCACTAAATCCCGATTCCTGTTAGCTTCATTTACGCTGTAGGCGATAGCGCAAAGCAACCGCCAGTCTTGCCAATCTTGATGCCGCCCATTTCCTTCTGAGAAGGTACAAAATAGCCATCAATACCCAGCGGACAAAATACCTATGAGTTCATGTACACGTTTGTCAGTAGCGGGCACAGTAACCGTCGATCGCGGCCTCATTTGCTTTCGTCGCTCGAAAAAGGCTCCGAGGAAATGCGTCTGCACCGCCTTCGGATGTACTCATAAACCACTCTCTCCCGGTACTTGATACGTCAAAGTTGGTACCATCTGCCATATAGGTTATTGCTGTCGGATCCATGAGCGAGTATGTCACAGTCGCTCGACCTCCAGCATTCCTTTCCTTTTGGCAAGCTCGTTCGGGAACTTAGCCTTTTCAAGATAAGTTACATCAGTCGTAAAGCTCTTTTCTGTAAAAGCTTCTGCGATCAAGGTATCTAAACCGCACTGCAGTATTTCACTGCGTCAAGGATTGTTGCGGTACTCATCTCGCCGTACACAACGAAGGTGCAGTTACTTTCCACCAATAACAGATGCTCTAGTAACGCCCATCGTTAAAACGATTATGCGAGAACCCAGCACAATCAACGCTGAAGATAATTGCCATTTGCCATTTTAATGGAAGAACAGCTTTGTTTGTCCTGGTTTGCCACATATGACTCGCTATAGCTCAAATTGATTTCACATACTTGCGCATCGGTCAGGATAAAGTAACAGCAATACAGAGCTTTACTCTCAGAATTCTATTCCGCATGGGCTACTAAAGGCTGGTATTATCTACATGTAAATCACTTAAAGTATAAAATAATTCTACCAAGGTTTAAAATGAGGCGTCTAAATGTCATGCTCATTTTAATCGTCGAGTTTTGAAAAGCATGGTGAACATTTGTCTTTTCCGAAAACATCGCAGATTGTGGCGCCGTTTCTCAGCCGTTGCTTCCGAGAGCGGCGAGAAAATTATTCTCTTTTGAAAACTGATGTTTTCTCAAGTGGAATGATCTGCGGAACCATTAGTATATAATAATTCTAACAATCTAACGCAAAAACGGTCAAGTGTATAAGTCCAATTTCTAGTACAAAATTATAATATTTTATAAAAGTAATGTCCGATTAAAGCTAACGATTATTTAAGCTAAATGATAACATATGGAATTCAAATAAGTGCTAGTATATCTCAAGTTTGAGCGACAGTAACTAAAATACAAAAGCGGGACTTGACAAACTGATATCAAATCCCCGCCTTAAGTAAACTATAATTGCATCGTTCTCCTCCCTATGCCTTAAACTTACCTGTACCTCCAGTCAGCATAGGTTTTGGATGATTATCTTTTAATTCTTTTTGGCTAATATCATTTCACTTCTGCACGCATTACTAATCTGCACAGCGCGAGAAGCCATCTCGTTGCATGCTCATTTGTTATAATGCGATGAGCAAATGGTCGAGCTTTTGCACATTTCGCTCACTACCCGTTCACTGCCACGAAGCATCTCGGCAGAGCCATCATTTACCTGATGGTTACCATATTGATTTCTCCGGATTGCATCGAGACGCTTGCTTTCGCTTTCATGCTCATGTCGTACGCTTCGGTGAGGCCGACTACTCTGTCTCTTTGACCGTTCCGCGAGTCAAAGATTGGTGCGTTAAACCTGTCTTCAACTTTCTTGGATGATGCCGAAAGAGACTGCAATTTCTGCCTAATCTTTTTGAGCGTTGCTGGTGTATTCGCACCTTTGTGAGTCGTCGAATCTCTTCCGCCAGCTTTCGTGTTTCGTCGGCGACAACTGCGAAAGCCTTTGCCTGCCGCGCCTGCGTGAGCTGCCCTCGATAGCCGTGCATTCGCCTAGCAGCAAGTTAGTTTGACCTGCCAGCCGTATTCTGGATAACACCTCGATGCTGCAACAGCTCCCTGACTCTTCGGCTATCTTCTTGGTTGCAGTGCATATGCAGAGCCAACTGCAGCGCTTCTCCCTGTTGCGGCGGTAAGCGTTCCTATAACTTCATCTGTTTTTCGCAAGGCGTATGTTACCTCAGCAAGGCTGTCAACCATCTGTTCAATGGACGCGAAGACTGCAACACTTGCCGCGCGACCTTGTATGCTGTTATGTAACTGCTTAATAGTGCGTACTATTTCTTCTATGGTTGTCGCTTGTTTCTGACAACACTAGTATTTTGCGTTAAA
>BNJS01001565.1_pt1 | contig 58394 bp, 92 predicted proteins | sample 8540461 | NCBI WGS metagenome assembly BNJS01 (sample SAMD00202454, study PRJDB9452) | human saliva metagenome | isolation source: human saliva | place: Japan
TCAGTTACACAGGCTGCTATTGTTTTAAGGATAGGAGATCAGAGAAAATGAAAATCGAACGAAAAATGGCCGGATTCGTGAGTTTTCTCATCACGTATCCGGTCGTGTTTTATCCATCCGACTCATCCGAAGGTAAGATCGCAAAACCTACGCGCGACATCCAACAATGCGTAAGGGCCCGTGCATGCCGCTCTATAAAGTGAGCTGGTGGCGCCGTGTGTAGACTTATTTTTCATCCCAACTTACTTTCGCCGGTACACGAGAGTTAAATGCCAGGTTACACGCTCTGGTGGGAAATCCCGCCCGTGTACCCGGCGTCGCTCAGGTTGCCTTAGGACTTTGTCGACCCTATTGTTTTACGAGCTTTCTCCGCACCACCCGCATCATCTGCTCATCTAAGCCAACGTGTAGCCCCTGCGATACAAAGACCACCTGACCGAACGTATCGGCGATAATGAAGATTGGCAGGTCGTTCGCATTCCGCAATTTCCATGGCCTCGGCAATCATATGCGTCACGGAACCGTCTGCGTCCGTGCCCCCACGTAATTGTGCTCGGTAGCGGGGCGAACCTTTCGGATCAAAGCCATCCAAGGAAGCCTCTATCCTTGAAAAGAAGCACTATGCCACGGTTCCAGCCTTCAAAGTCGACCTCAGACGGGCAATATCGCGCAGTGTCATGATCTGTCGGTTCCCGACGCGCGCCGAGAACGTCGGTATGATGAAGCATCCGCGGCCCAGGTCGAAGAAAGAATGGAGACCTTCGAGCCTGTTTCCTGTTGTCGAACTGGCTGGGATCGATACCACCGATCACGCTGATGTCCGTCGCATCCGCATGCGCAGGACAAGCGGCACATCTGCCGTCTGGCTGCTTCTCGTGAATAGAGAGAAGAAGGTGAGACGTGCCAGCACCTTTGCCACCGGGCATACATGCGTACCTGCAGACGAGCACATAATTGCCGCACCGAGTCGCAATGAGGACGGCGCGTTAGCAGATCTCTGCCACGTGTCGCCCACACCGCCCTCATGCGATTCAAAAGTCGAGCGTCTGCGTGCGCAGCGTCGTCACGCAATCGGGCAAGCAATCGTGAAGTGGCTGTTGCAGTATTGGATTGTCACGCGAGGGAGTGGGGAGTAGCTGGCCGCGAGCATCTCCTTGGGGCGCGTTAGGTCTGATGGGTCCGTCCGCCTCGAAGTTCAGCATCCCGCCATCCGTGGCTGTAGTACCGCACCTACCCGTCATTAACCTCGATCCGGCAGGTGGAGTGCAAGTTTCAGCCTGCGCCACGGCCACGAAGAAAATGTTGCGCGAATAGGTGTCCCGCCATGCGCGCACGCCATACACCCGTCGGCATGATAGAGATACACTGCGGATTGAGGTCGTTACGAAGGGCGAGTGGTGTCTTCACCCATTCCACGAGGCCTGCGGATTGCGTCGAGCTGCCGTAGCCAACGACGTATCGATCCGCTCGGCAAAGAATTGTTTGTAAGGCGTCAGATACCGTTCCATACGCGTGGGTTAACCATGTACTCCGCAAAAAGAGTGGCATCTGTCGGTCGATAAGGCTCTCAGGAATTTGCGGGCGTGTTGTCTGGGATGGTCGAGTAGCACGTCCGCCGGCGTATCGCGAGTCCTTTTCGGAGATACTGTTCATTAGACGCAGCGTCGGGCAGTCGGTTGGCCTGATCTGCCCTCTACGGCGGAAATGCTCGACCTCCCCGGTGGCTGCCACGTGTCTTGGGTCATGACTCCGCAGCTCGTCCCGCGTCTCGACATGCCTCAAAACTCGCCGTAAGCAGCAGACAGGGTGTCGGTGACAGAACGGGCCACGTATGCGTTGCGATACTGTCCTCGGCCAGCATGCGACGCGTACTTTCGGCCCGTTTCCGCATCTGTCACCCTCACGCCCGGCGGGATGGCACCTTCCACCGCACGATGTCCATCTCACCGTAGCCGTGCTCACCGGCGTATGATCCAAGGCGATTGTCATGGCGTCGTCTTTACCAAAGGTCACCTTGTAGAAGCTATAGTGCCCGTCTTTCGACACCCACACGAGCATGTCCCCTTTTGCCCGCCGTCAGTGAGCCTGCGTTGTCGGCATCGGTCTGCGTTTTGCGCGCCACGGTGAAGAACTCAGCGTAGTTGTAGAGCTGAACTCCACGAGCGCATCCGCTACCGGTTTGCCGTCGGTACCCCTTCACGGTGATTGTCGTGACCCGTCGAGCGTAATTGTCGATCACGTTGATTTCCGTGTAGCAGGCCGTGCGCTCCATCACGTCCTCTGGCCCGTCGTAGTAGCCGAACACCTTCGGCATCAGCATCCCGCGATAAGCCGGAGCAAGGAACTGCTTTCAGATTGAGCGCCGGCTCAGGGCTCACAGGCGCCGAAGAAGTACCAGCGACCGTCGACCCACGCCTCGACCCGCATGATTGTCGTCCGTATGGGCCCAGCGTGGCGTGTAGACCTGCCGCGCGGAATGCCGACGGCGCGTAGGGCGGCCACTGGTGAGGACTCTCGCCGCATCGTCCGTAGGGCCGTGCAGACGGACGCGAGCGGCGAACTGGTGCGGGCGTCGAGGTGTGTAGATCACCTCTCGTGGCACCAATGGTTCACCCTCAAGCACCGCCTCGCGCAGTGAGAGTCCCCGCACGCGTCCTTCAGCCTTCGAAGAAGACAGTGCACTCTCGTCCAGATTCTCGCTGTTGACGCGGATCGAGGACAAAGTGGCGAAAGATGTCCTCCGGGACCTGTTGTCCCCTATGGCATCTCACGGTTGGCCGTGAAGGCCGCCTGACGTTGCGCAGATAGAAGGCGCTGCCGTAGTCGGCCACGTCGCCGATGGGCATGTAGGCATAGAGGAACCCATCGCCTCACGCCCGGGGTGCGGTCATCTCGTCTTGGATGGCGAAGAGCGACGAGTTTGGCGAAGGCCCCACGTTTGTGTTGAAATCCGCCCACGCGAGCGCGATAGGAGGCGTCTGGGATGAAACATGTTCGGATTTCGCAGCCGAACGCAGCAAAGAGCAGGAGCAAGAGTCCCTGCGACCGCGGTGAGTATGTTCTCACAATGAATAGGTAGTTATAGAGCCTGCATAGGTAGAGCACCGCGGCGTCGAGCCGCCTCACTTCAGATATTCCTTCAGGAATCGATCGATGTATATCGAAGGGATGCGCTCTGTGTCGTCATAGAGGTCGATGGTGGTAGGCCGCACGATGTAGAGCCCTTGTTCGAGCTGTTGAGGCGCTGAAGATGTCCCCGGCCATGCTGCGGTGTGCGACTTTTCGCGGACGATGAGCACCGCGCCGCGGATTTCACCCACTAGGAGCAGAGCGGCGAGCTGATGAAGGAGATGGGCGCTGCGTTTTGTCCAGCCGCCCGTGGAGTTCACCGAGCGCTGGTGTAGCCGCGGCCGACTGGTGTAGGCCTGAAAGTCGCGCAGGTAGCGGCGCTGGCGGCGATACGATCCGTGCTATCGCCCGTCACCCGTCGCGTATCCGTCTGCGCGTCCGGTGCGCTGATTGCTCAGTCGGCGCAGCTCCTCGTAGCGCGCATCGTCGCTTTTGGAGTCGTATGACGTCGGCGAAGAGGCGCTTCATGTCGTAGAAAGAGCAGATGACAGTCGCCTTGACGCGTGTGCCGACCGAGGCTTCATTGACCGCCATGCCGCCCCAGCCACCGATGCCCACGAGGCCAATCTTCGAGACGTCGACGTTGCGCAGGCGCATCAGATATCCACGGCCGCGCCGAAGTCCTCCAGGCACGTCTGCTGCGGCCACGCTGCGCACCTCGCCGCCGCTTCGCCCGTGAACGAGGTCGAAGGCCGCATGCCACAGCCGCGCGATGCCAACTCCCCGGGCGTAGAGTCCGGAGGGCCTGCTCCCTTGACTGCCCCTAAAGTATCTGCAGAGGCTCATCGGCGGGTATCGCTCGATGCCCTCATAGCCCTTGGGCATGTAGAGGCTGGCCAACTCTATCCCGAAGCGGTTTTTGAAGCGCACGCCCTGCACATCGATCGCGGGTCGACTTTTGAAGACGCGCGTGTCGTTAGCCAGCACATTGACTGCGGCCGACTTCTGTTTCTGTTTTGCTTTTTGCCCGTAGGCTGCGCCCCCACGTAGGGCGACGAGCAGCGCCAAAGCGCCGCGAGGCTGATGCCTATGCGGGGGTTTTTTGTTTGGTCTGTTATCCGTGAATCCTTCCATTGTCCCATTGTCACTTCTACTCTCTTGAAATTTGGAGGCGCAAAAGCTGCTGGCTGTTCGATTTATGGTAGGCTCCTGGGTGAGGCAGGCGCAGTTTGGCCAGATACAGGAGGGACGATCGGCAGGCTCGAAAGCATACGCCCTTCCGGGGGAACATCCGGCAGGAGGACGAAAAAGACGTAAGCGGAGTCGATCCGTGAGGGGCGTTAGCATGCACTGAAGGCATTTCGGGGTGCGGCGTCGTGAGGGGCAAAAGCGACGGCCTTCGGAATGTTCCCGGCGGCGGGCTGCCCCAGTGTTTCATTCGAAACTCCTCCCCGCCGCGTAGCTTAGATGGAGGTGTATATCAGACGCTTTTAATGTGATAGGACAGCATCATCACGTATATTTTGTGCTTTTTAATTTGAAAGGATAGAATATACTATTGCAAGTTTGATTGTAATTTAAATTTATGCTGTTTATTTTCACTGTGTATTTGATGCTTGGAACTAAAAGGATCAGATATATCATGGCGCTTATATCCTTTCTGTATGGTGCTAATGAACATAGATCGTATATAATATGCTTTTAATGTGATACAGCATTCAATGCATGCCTTCTTCAAATATGTCTCTCTTCAATATAGGTGCTCATTACTTTGTGTATCATAGCATTTTGTGCTTAGCACGTAAAGTGCCATGGAATATATGGCTCTTTTAGGCTGAGCGCGACGTAGTGTGGCAAATGACTCAGCTTCAGCAGCCGCGCTGGGCGCCTATCGGGTAAAATGAGGCGGCGCTGCCACGCTGGGTGCCTATCGGGCAAAATGAGAAGCGCTTCATGCGCGGCGCAGGGTGATCAGGTAGTACAACGGAAATGGCGATGCCGGGTAAGCCGTCGGCGGCACACCCGTAATCAGACGGACCCTGACCTTGCTCCGGACGCCGGCTGTGTACGAATATCTATCTACTTTGCTGTTCAGACAATCGTGTAAATGAGAAAGCCAACGGGTTACGATCGGCGCTTGTCAGCCGTTTAGCAGCGCCTGCCTTTGTCGTCCCGCTTGAAGGACGAAAACGCGAGGACAACGCTGCGATGGCGGCAGTACTGCCAACCGCCTCCCTTTGCTGCTGGAAGAACGTCACAAGGATAAGGACTCCATCGCTGGCCTTAGTCGCGACTTTCACCATCGACCAACTGCGAGGGGAAACGCTACACCGATCCACTGCTGCACGGCACACGGGCTCGACGGCTAAGTTGGCCTGCCAGGATCGTGTACGACTTGAAGCCAGGGGCCCAGTCGAGCGGAGTCTGAGCCATGAGGCGACCGGGCAAACGGCACCGCGTGAGGACGACTCGATCGATTTCCTCGGGTGGCCTGTGCGCAATTCATACGCCGCCGTCGCCAGACCGCACCGAGGCCAAGACCTACACCGTGCGCCCGCTGAATGTGCACCCAGCTCGACTGACTGATGGCCCTGGGCAACACACCGCGCCGCGTTGCTCCGCCAGAGCAAACCTCGCTGAGGCGCGGTGCTGGCCGAAGCACTGGTGCCCTACCTGCCCAATGGCCCGCACGACCGACGGCCTGAGCGCCTATCGCCTCGACCGACGCGCAGACGTGACGGCCCCTCACCCGTCCGCGCTGGGCTCACCTGCGGGCAAGACGTCTGGAGGCGGCCTACGCCAATCTCCTCCGCCATGCCACGAGGCGCGATACGCCACCGACGGCGCGCTCTACCGCCGGCCGACGGCGCCACGTGGACGTCCGCGGGCGCGCACCATCGTCCGCCTCCTTTGGGCGCCGGATGCGTGACTTTACGGCCCACAGCGCCGGTGGCGCTGGCGGCCATCGCGCAGGCGATGCCAACACGCTCCACGTCACCGATGGGATGCGTCGGCACATGGACCACGGGCGACGCCGCTGTCCCAAACTCACGCTCACGGAGGGCTCTCGGCAGTACGAGCCACGGAGGCGGCCCACCGTCGGCATCTGCTGATCGCGGGCGGCCGTCGGCGCGACGGTATCCCGACGGATCAGGCGCGGAGACGACCGATACCGCACGGCCGCACGTGGATCTGCCTCAACCAGTGCATACCGCCCCGGTCTGCCGGCTCGCGAAGGCGCGGCGTAGAAGCGAACTGGCGGCGGCGCCATCGTCCTTGTGGGCGGCCTGAACGCCCGGGCACCGCACAGCACGCCCATTCTCTCCCTACGACTGCGGCGCGATATGGATCGGTAGCGGCATGAAGCTCCAGCTAACGGAGTTCGTGGCGCGGCTGCGTTTCGTCACAGGTCACGTCGGACGGCTACCTGCTGTTCAGGTCGGCGGACGCACCTCGCGAACGGGTGCGCTGATGGATGAAACTGCGGCGGACGCATCAATCGACTGGGGTTACGGCATGGTAAGGCGAACGTAATCTTTGAAACACTTTCGCGCTAGGGAAAGCAATACCGCAATAATCCGGCGATAATGTCGGCAGCTTTTCGATACCTTTTGCGGGCTCGTCTGCCGTCGTCAGCGTGTTTGGCCTTTGCGCAGGAACACAAATACGAGATCGGCGGCATGGGCGGCGGAGCGGGGATGTGAATGGGCGAGTACGCCGCCTGACGCGCATGAACCCGTCGTTGGGGCTGGTCTTTCGCCACAACGCCAACTCCGCATTGCCTTCAAGGGCGGCCTGACGGCACGGGTCACGGGTAGCACGGCTAGCCTCAAGAACGCCTTCCCCGGCGGTATGCAGACCGCTTCGCGCAACGTGGTGGACCTTGTGGGCATCCTGAGTTCAACTTCTTTTCCCTACAGCGACAAGTTCGCCTACCTCAATACGCAGCGCCTGCGCCCTACCTGCTCGCTGGGCTGGGTCACCGTGGCTACAGGCCAAGGCCGGACGTCCCGGCGCTGAACCCGCCCATCGGCGTGATCAACACAAGCCCGCAACCGCGTCAACATCGGCGCAGAGCTGATGGTGCACAAGGTCTCTAAGGACATTTAGACAATGCGCAGCTGGACAACCCGCACAACATTGGTCCCGGCAGCGTGATGAAGAACGGCGACTGGCACACGCTCACGACGCCTTCCTCACGGGACTTCTGGCCGCAACCGCAAATGCAATACACAGGGCACGAGGCGCTGATGGACTATCGAAAACACTGAACCAACTGGAAGACTTACTAAAAGCATGTCGTTGAAAGAACAACAGACCGCAAATCGATTGCCGCAGTATGGCATCATCATGGACGGAAACGGCTGATGGGCGCAGGCGGCGAAGATCGCAGCGCGGGGCACCGCGAGGGCGCTTTGTCTCCGTGCGTAAGGTGGTCGAGGCGGCCGTGGCTACCGGGCGCGCCGCCTGACCATCTACACCTTCTCTACCGAACTGGAACCGCTTTCGCGGGCCGAGGTGCACGCCCGATGGCGCCCATGGTGGCCGCCATCCAGCGCGAGGACGCCCGACCTGATGAGGAACAACGTGCGCCTTGAGGCCATTGGCGACTTGGATCGGTTGCTGGCCGAAGTGCGCTACGCTTTGAGGAATGTCTGCGCGAACGTCAGCGCAACTACAGGTCACGATGCTCGTTCTCTTGCGCTCAGCTATTCGGCGCGTTGAGATCCTGCAGGTGTTGCTGCGTGAATCTGCGAAAGCGTCGTGACGCGGCCATGGCCGGAGGAGGTGACGAAGCGTGCTTCACGCTCATCTCACCACCCGCCATCTGCCCGGACCTCCTGACCTGATGATCTCGCACCGGGCGGCGAGCAACGCATCAGCAACTTCCTGCTTTGGCAACTCTCCGCGCTGCGAGCTGTATTTCACCGACAACCTATTGGCCCGGATTTCAGGGAAGAAGAAATTATACACGGCCATCTTTGACCATCAGCACCGCGAGCGGCGTCACTTTTGGCAAGACCGGCTGAACAACCTGCACAAACTAAGTCAGACAAGTACACAGGTACGAACCCTGCTAGCACCAGCTCTCTAGCTGACTTACTAACACCTCAAACCACACCCTACCACTTCTAACGACTTTATGCAGAAGAGATTACGGTTTGACGGCGGCGGCTACGGCAGCTCTTTAACGGTGGGCAGCGCGTGGGCGCAGGTCGACACCACGGCCGTGCACGCTGGGACGGTGCTGACCTCACACCGACGAACGCGGCACCGACGGATACGGTGCCAGCCGCGAGGTGCCGACGGTATCCTATACGCTGACGCTGCCGAAACGTTACACCATATCGCCGGCATCCAAGTGGACCGGGCACCAAGAACTACGACGATTTCTGCATCCTCATCGGCTTCTCCGGCCTCTGTTGGCGACGAGGTGTCGATCCCGGGCGATGAGATCTCGGACGCGGTGCGGCGCTTCGGAAGCATGGGCCGTTTTCTGACGTGAAGACCGCCACCGCATCCAAGGCGATATGGTGTGGCTCGAGATCCGCCTGAAGCAGCGCCCACTGCATCTCGGAAATCCACGCATAACGGCGTGAAGAAGGAGCCGAACGCGAAGACCTCGGAGGCGAAAGCCGGTCTCGCGCAGGCACATCAGATCACGCCTATCGTGATGGATCGCGCCAAAGACGCCTCGCCAAGAAACATTTCTGATGGCAAGGGCTTTCAGTGAACGTGGAGGTGGGACATCGTGCAACGTGAGTGGATGCGGCGACAGACGGCGAGGTGATCGTGATGCGTGAACATCTCCAAAACCAAAAAGACGAGGATTCGCGAGATCCATCTCAATCGGCAACCATGCCCTCTCGGACGTTACGCTGAAGAAGGCCATGGCGAAGAAGACGAACGAAGAAGTTCGACCTCGCGCAGCGTTTCTCCGCACCAGTTGGCTGGAGCTTTTCAGCACGGTAGCGTTCACCAGCGAGGAGGCGGAAAACGACAAGAAGAACCTCCTCATCGACAAATACAATGAGTCGGCTATCGCGATGCCGTCGTGACCTCGTGATGCAGCATCGTGCCCGTGTGGACGTACGCATACGTCGACATCTACCTTCAACCCAACGAGGGCGACCGGATACTATTCCGAAGGGACATCCGCTTCGTGGGCAACATCTGCATCCCACACAGGAGCAGCTTCCATGCCGCTCTAACATGATAGGCGTGGGCGACGCTCACAACCAGAAGCAGTTGCAGGAGCGTCACAGTCCGACGATGATCGACGCCGTCTCGAACATCTACCGCAGCACCGGTTACCTCTTCTTCTACGCCGACCTCTGCCGAAGTGGAGGTGGAGAACGACCCGATCTCGCTTGAAATCCGCATACAGTGAAGGTCCGCAGGCCACGATCAATAAAGTGATCATCAATCGGTCACGATCGGCCTCACGGCGAGTCAATATCCGCCGTGAGTTGCGCACCGGCCGTGCAGCTTCAGCCGCGACGATCTCGATCCGTTCTGCGCGTGAGATCGCGTAGCAGACGGGCCATACTTCGATCCCGAGAAGATGAACTGAACCCATCTCAACCCGGACAATGGCATCGGTAGACTATCCAGCTACACCCCGCACAAGGCCAGCGATCAGATCGAGTGCTATCAGCCGGATGGGGACCGCGGCTGTGTGGGCGCGTCGGTTTGAAGTCTGCGTCAACCTCTCCATGCGCAACCTTTTCACACCGGCACTCTACCGCGGCATTATCCCTGCGACGCACACGTTTACCATCAACGGCCAGGACGAGAGTGGTAGCATACCATCAGTCCTACAGCTTCTCCTTCCTCGACCCGTGGTTCTGCGGCAAGCGCCCGAACACGCCTTCTGTCGGGCCTCTATCATCTCCAAGTACACGGGTTTATAATCCCCGCTATTTTTAATCAGAAATGCAGCCGCCAGCACGGCCAACAGCTTCTACAACAACGGCATCTGGCGGTCGCAATAGTTATGAAGCAATGGCTGGCAATCCCTATGCGAGTGCTTCTGGCGACCCTAAATCGAAGCATGAACGATATGGTTGCGGAAGCGATAGGGTTTTGGTAAGCGGTCCCAACTGGGCTCCGACGACTATTTCTATACCATGCTCACGCCAGGCTATCAGCTGGTATCATAGCGCACGGACTACCGGGTACTTGACGTAGCCAACGGCAGGTTCGCCACAAAGATCAGCCCTCGATCTGAGTTTCAGCAATCGTAACTCGATAACCCGATCTGACACGCGCCACGGCCCTGCAAAGTTTCCCGCTTCCGTCCGTTCACGCCGTCTCTACTCGCCCATCGATGGCAAGGCGAGGGTACCCAAGATCAACGACCCGGCCGGAGCGACACAAGCTGACTGGAGTACCAGCGGAAAACTCCAAGGCAAGATGTTCTTTCTCACGCCCCTGCCGCAAAACAACGGTCAAGCGTACGCCGGTCCTCGCGACCCGTGTGGAGTACGGCTTCCTTCCATGGCTACCATAACCGACATAAAATCTCCCCTTCGAGTCTTATCAAATGGGAGGGCGACGGCATGTCGTGGGCTATTCCTGGCAACGGCTATCCCACGAGCTTGTTGCCCCACGCGGCTGGCGAAAACAACTCCATCGCCGGCAACAGCGTCGCGCCCTACGCCTCACGCCTACTCCCGCCTATCGATGGAATTGCGCCATCCGCTTATCCTCGAGCCGACATTCTACGTGATCTGGCGGCTCTCGGCCTTCGTGGAGGGCGGTAACGCCTGGGGATCGGTGCGCGACTCAATCCTCTCGATTTGAAAACGCGTCGGCCGGAAATGTCGGTGCGCGCACCTTCCCGCCTAAGCGATCGGCATGATCGGTATCGACTGGGCTCACGGCTTTCGATCGGCCTTATCCCTGCGCACAGCGCGGCGGCAGCCAGATCCACTTCTATTTGGGACAAGAATTTTAATGTGATTTATGAAGCGGACGACTCAAACCTCTACGCAGGGAGTCCGTCTGTTGCGACGATAAATTTTAATGACCATAGAGTTACGAAAAAGTGAAAAGTATTCTTGATGATCGGAACGGGTGCATGCTGTTCCTGCGGCATCGATGGCGCAGAAGTTCGCCCAGTGGACATGGTGGAGTAGATCCTGGAAGAATATTCCGGCCTAAGTGAGATGATTCTCAACGATCAGCTGTCGCAGCTCTCCAAGAAGTGGCAGAACGAGGTCGAGGCCATCCAGCAAGAGGCGCATGCAGTTAAGATGTATGTATCAGAGCGACTCGTCTTCCTATCGGCCGGAGATGAAAAGACGCAGCGCGAGGTGCGAGATCGTGAAGAAGGAACAGGCGGCCCAAGACCTGAAGGGCGGAAATATTCTCGGGGCCGAGGGCGAGAGCTCTATAAGAAAGCGCGAGAGAGCCCGATGACAGCTTCCATCCAAGACGAGACCTACAACGCTGCTCGGCGAGGAGATTGCCAACGGCAAGCGCTACCAGATGGTCACTCGATCGTGCCTTCTCGGCCGGCAGTGCAGGATCTCGCCCCCGCCACGGATCGACATCTGCAACGAGGTGCTTCACCAAACCTCGGCTACGCGAAGTAGAGCGGATCGACGAAAAGCCAAAGCCCGAAGGCCGGATCCTCACATCTGGACCAGCCATTCCCTTTAGCTTTTCGCATTTCTGCTTTTACTCCATCTTTGCTTTGCCCGCTGGAATAGACAGAAACTAATCCATTTTAGTAACAAGAGATTTAGAGTAATGAAGAAGTTAGTAGTGCTGATTTTGCGCTCGCTGCCCTGGGCGGAGTCTTCGCACAAGACAAGCATTCGCTATTGTCAATCATCGGCAGACATTTTCAACGCCACGCCTTCTGAAGTCGCAGCTGCTGGAAAGAAGATTGGCGGCCCTCAAATGAGCAGTAGGAAAAGGAGTTCAAAACCATGCAGTGACGAGTACACACGAAGAAGTATTCCGAGGTACATGTCCAAGCAGGACTCTCTGACCGAGAACATCAAGCCTCCGCCGTCAGCAGGAGATTCAAGAATTTAGACCTTGATCAAAACTTGTCCTGTGGCACGGAGGAGATGCAGAAGGCGGGTTGTTTTGGTGGGGTGGTGGGGGTGGGGGGTTTGGTTTGGAGCCCGCATCGCGGTCAGTTGTTAAGCCAATCAATGTGTGGGGGGTTGGTTGGGGTGTGTGTGTGGGGTGTTTTTTTGTTTTTTTTGGTGGGTTGTGCGACAAACGGTCGAGTTATCCTTGCGCTTATGGGCGTAACTCACCTAAAATGGAGATGAACTGTACTTCGGATCTTGGATTTGGTTGGCGGATCATCTTCTGATGATCCGGAGCGCCCGCATGACTACGGCTTTCTTTGGCGAGAATGTCACCTCTACGGCACATTATCGTTCCGGCTACGACGTCTGTCTACCGCTTCACCCGCGAAGCCGTCACGCCGCGCACTCCTTTCGCCGAAGCGCCGCCCTCATCATGGCCTGGCCTGCAACACCGCCCTCGGCCAAGGCCCTCCAGCACGCCATCCAGCAGCGCGATCCGCTCCGCTGGCACGACCTCGCATGCTGGGCGTCTTATGGCGTCATCCGACCCACCGCAGAGATCGTCGGGCGGCCCACGCACACGGGCCACGCCGCCGCTGGGCACCACCGGCACCGTCGCCTCCTGATCCCAGCTCCCGATGGAGATCAATCGCCAGTTTCACCCCGACGTCACCGTCGTCGGCGAAGCCCGCCCGCGGGTGCCGCTCGTCGTGAACGGCAGGAGGCGGACTCGCCCGGCGCCGACTACTTCGTCCAGAAGCACATCGAGCGCTCCTTTCAACCGCGATCCGCAGATCGGCACTGGCCATCCCTTACGGCATGCACGCACCATCCGCTGCTCTCACCGACAAGATCCGCTGCCACCTCGCCCGAGGGCGTCACCCTCTCTTCTCGCAGGGCGACCGCGTGCCGACCGCCCTCAAGGACCACCTCACGCGCCACCCCGAGATCGAGCGTCGCCTCAGCCGACACGCCGAAGTAAAGCGCTTTGGGACGACCGACTTCTGAGCGATTCCGCCGACATGGCCTCCTCTTCTCCGCAAAGACGTCGGCCGTGCTGAACGCGTCGCCCTGACGTCCGACACCGTCACACAGCGGCGCATCCGATGAAGCGCCCCTCCTGCCCTCCCTGTCGCCCTTGGTCCCCGCCGCCACCGCCCGCGCCGAGGACTGGGACGCCCGCCTGCATGCCGCCGGTTACGTCGACCTCCAGCCCTCATCAGCCTACGCGTGGAGCTGAAGTACGCCACGCTGGCCGACAACTCTACGGGCCGCCCTGTCTACGACGGCCCCACCCATGCGCCTTCCCTCCCACCCCTGATGCCGCCCGCTGTAAGCTCCGCCGCGCTCCACGAGCTGCTCCTGCCTCTGAGCGCCCCGACTCACTCCTGCCTCGTCTACGGATGCCGCTGCGCGTGGCCCATAGCCGTGCAGCGCATCATGTGGAGCGTCCGGCGGCACCTGAACACCTACTACGTGGCCAGGCCCTGCCCGCGTGCGGCCTCCTTCCACAACTTCGGCCTGCTGTCGACCGCACCCTCTGCGACACCTCGTCGCCACGCCCTCGCCCATGGGCACGCGCTTCGACCATTTCGGCCCCACGGCCAACACCGGATCACGCGAGCCGTCGTCGTCTGCACCGGCCGCATCACCCAACAGGAGCTTCCAGAACCGCCTGCTGCTCTGTCACGTCATGCGCGCCGCGGGTTTCACCACCGTCACCAGCGAATGGTGGCACTTCAACGCCTGTCCCGCTGCCCGAGCCCGCGCCCTCCTACCCCCTGATTGGCAAGTGACGCCCCGCGGCGGCGGACGCCTCGTTGTCGGCAGTAGACCTCTCGTCCGGCAGAACGGGTGTGTCTGTGGCTACGCTTTTCAGCTTAGCGTCGAAATGGCCACTGCTCGTGAAGTGTCACAAGGAAAGGATCTATTGTCTATCGTATGTATAAGAGGCTCTCTCAGATTAAAAGGAGGTTATGCATACTGCACATAGTAGCAGTTTTAGATTGCAAAGGATGCGATTCCCTCATGTATAGATGGCATCATTTTACATTGATGATATAATAGTCAGTGCAGATTCTATCCTTTCAGGATTAAATAGGAAGGATGTATATCTGTAGAATAGTTTGCTGATTAAAAATGGACATAACTCTCGGCAGAGAGTATCCTCTATATATTGGAAGAAAGCAGCACAGTCATAGCTCTATGCATATTCTTTCCTTTTTAGATTAAAATCGTGTGATAGATAGTGTGTAGCACAGTATCAGATCAATAGCCAATAACTTCTTGTTGTGCATATTATAGGCTGTCAGATGGGTGCCTGGCGATATAAGCTATCCAGCACAAGGCTGCCGTGGTGGCTCGCTGACTTAGATAAGTTCGCGACGACAATTTCGCGCACCTGATTGGAAGTCCATTTCGAACCTTTTCGGACATCCTGTCACCCGACGTGAAAGCCCAAAACGAGCCTCCTAAACCGCCACGCATCGTCGCCCGATGCTGTTCCGGAAGCGCGGATCGGACGGCGGGAGTGGTCCTCAAACTACCCGCAGACGATCTCGCCGCCATCCACTTCCCACATACCCGGCTGTCTGATCGATGAATAAGGCTACCTTTGTGCACAAATTTTTAATTGGACCTGCGACAGATTGGAATTTCTATCTGCTGTCTCTCTTGCCTCGTTTGCCACCCAGCTTATGGCGCACAGGGTGTAGCGCAAACAAGCATCCGCCGGTAACGAGCGCGACGACAGCGTTATTTTATCACACCGTAGAGCGTGGACAAACCATCTATTCCATCGCCGCCCCGTACAAGCGTGAGCGAAAACACGACTATCGGTTGAACCCCAGTAGCTCGCAACAACATCCGGGAGATGGAATACGCTGAAGATTCGCGTAACGGCACCGTCGAACGCCAGCGGACGGATCGGGCCGACGACGCCTCTGGTAGCACACTCATTCGCAGTGGCGAGACGCTTCCTCCTCTCCGTGAATTCGTTATGGCGTGACGCCGGACGAGATCACGGCCGCGAACCCGGGTCTGACGCAGGCTACGTTCTGGTCGTCGGCAAGTCGATCCGCATCCCGGTCCGTCCGCCGCTCCAGAGCCACCGCCTCGACGGGCGAGAGAGACTTGCTACACGATCAAGAAAACGAAACCATCCACGGTCTCGCCGGCGCTTCGAGACGAGCAACGAGACACCGCCCGAGCCAATCCACAACTTGTGCTGGCCTGCGCGCGGGCATGGCGACTGCTAGCACCCGCACGGCAGCAGCGCCGCAACCTCTACTACACCCACCACACCCGCTCAGTGGACCCATCGTGAACGAATTTGACATCTGCGCCAGCGCGCGCCTATCGCAACGAGGCGAATCGCATAGACGTGGCCCGGTGTGCGGCGCTGCTGCGCCCTTCCTGACGAGCGACAAGAAAAACGTGCACCCCGCTTTGTGGAGTATTACGAGGGTTTCCTCATGGCCATCGACAGTCGGCGCTGCGTACGGGCACCTCGATCGATCTCTCGGTCTACGACCCAGCGCGGCACGCAGAAGATCGGAGGAGGTGCTCCGCACGGATCGAGGTGAACGCCGCCGACCTTGGATCATCGGTGGCGTGACGGACGTTTCAGACCGAGCTGATCGCCGACTGCGCCCCTCGCGGAAGCGCTAGTCAAATCACGTCATCTCTTCGAAAACCTCTCGAGAAGCTGACGTCATGGCAAACTCGTTCATCTTCCAAGTCAATGCATGCTTTACATCGCGCCCATCGCTGCCGTCCAGTCTGCGCGCTCACTGTTGGCGGAACTCACAACGCCAAGTCTTTCGGTCAGCATCGGCGATAAGGACGAGGATGACAGACTTTGTCCGCGCAGCGAGAGAGATGACGAGGGTGCATCCGAAATCGTGAAAGTAGGCTATAACAGTCGCGTCGTTCATGAACGATCCCACGGGCCCGCTCTGCGCTCCGCGCCGAACGTGCATCCATCCCCACCTTGCCGTCCGAGGCGCGCGCTGGCCAAGCCCGCCCTCACGCTCCGCGCGCTCTTGCAGGGCAAGTCGAACTATCGGCTGACGCTCTTCGGACACGCGAACGTGCAGACGGCTGGCGTCCACACGCGAGACTCCCAGCGCCTTCAATTACTGCACATCCACGCGCCCTTCTTCGCCATCATCAGCCGATCGGGCGGCGTGCGCCGCTCACCCTCGCGCCACAAATCGTTCCTCACCAAAAAGAGTAGCTGCACCAGACTCCACTCCGCGCCACGCTATGCATGGGTTACCTGAGGACGGGCATGTGGTCATCGGCGCGCTGGTAAAAGCACGTGGCGTATCTGGAGGAGGAACATCCGCCAGATGAAGTACACCCAGCCTCTAGATGGGCTCTCTACTACAATGAGCGCTGATGAGCTAAACTGGGGCGGCTTCATGAACCAGGAACATTTACATCGTCCACTGGCAACAAGGACTGCAAGATCGTCACGCGCGAATGATGAGCCGATCACAGCGCAGCCCGGTGGCTGCGGGTAGGTTTCAGGAGCAGGAGGAGGGCGACAGCGTCTCTTCTGTTTCTGGCATGGGCGGCCGTTCATACATGGACGTGTCGGGCGCAACGGCCCACGTTCCGCGAAGAATGGGCGGCGCGTGACGGGCGGCATCAACTATCTCGACCGTCTTCGCGCCTAAGGTGCATCAGAGCCCGATGTAAGGCTTCACCGGTGGCGTGGCCTCAGGTGGATCACGGAGCGACCTCGGGCCACAGCTCGAGGCCGGCTCTCGTCGCTTGGCTGGCGCTGAGCGCTTCGACGGAGCAGCTCCCAGTATCGCCAGCATCCGCCGCGCGAACTCACCTCGAACCGCCCTTCCTGACGCACATATCGTGCTTCGGCTCCGGAGCGTGTGTGCGATAGCTTCTTCAACCTCGGTCCGCAGATCGGCTCCTGACGGGCGAGAGCGCGGACGAGGTCCCGAACGGCGCCACGCCCAACAAGACGAACGACCCAGCACACGGATGTCACCGAGCGGACGCGCTTCGCGTGGGACCGCTGTGGCGGGCCGGGCAGAGCTGCGGCACGTCCGCGTCGGCTATTTTCAGCCTGAGGGCTGCACATCACCATTCACTCAAGGACTTTCACAGCACCCGCCACGGCGAGACGCCCTCTCCAAAGCTCCTCGCCCCAAGTCTCTCACCCCTGCGGCTGGGCCCGCCTCACTGCCGCTTCACCCCGCACCGCCTCTCTCAAATGATCAGGCAGCGAGTGCTATCGTGCACGTGTACCCGGACAACGGGTCTACGGATTCCATCCTAAGGGGCGTGCGCAATACGCCCCCACATCCTACCGGCAGGAGAGGCCCTCGCCCTCCATATATAAACTCCCGCACACCGTGTGCCGCGCGTGGATTAGTCGAAAGCAGGGTAGGGGCGCTCGGTCAGCGCGAGCCGAGAGCCCAGCATGCGCGCGTGCGTCGAGATCGTAGCGCGGTGCCCAGTCCCACTCTCGCGGGCGCAATGCGTCGTCCATGTGCGGCCACGAGTCGAGCGATAGACTGCCGCAAGGGATCGACGGCGTACTCCATGACGAAGTCGGGCCGATACTGTGATTCGCCGGTAGATGATCTCCGGATCGAAGCTCATCGAGGCGATGTTGAACGTTCGATGACGAACTCGACGGGTCGACACCATCAGCTGGATCGCTGCACGCAGGGCGTCGCACGCATCATGTCCATGAACGTGCCGCCCTGAATGGGCAGCGGAACGTCTCGCCCCGGAGCCGCGGCGGTAGAAGATGTCGACGGCATAGTCCGTCGTCCCACCGCCCGGAGGCGTCACGTACGAGATCAGCTCCCGGAAGCGCACGCCACGCGTGTCGACGCCGAAGCGTGTAATAGTAGTCGCTGAGCAACCTCGCCCGTCACCTTCGTCACGCCCTACATGGTGTGTGGCCGGCAGATGGTATCCTGCGGCGTCATGTCGTCTGGCGCACCGTCGCCAAAGGCTCCGATCGAGCTGTGGGTGAAGACGGCGCAGCCCCGTCTCACGGGCCACTTCGAGCAGCGTTCATCAGGCCGTCGATGCCGATGTGCCGCCAGGCGGTGCTTGCTTTCGGCCACGGCCGAGAGTAGCGCTGCGGAGGTTGTACACCGCGTCGACGCGATATCTTCGCCACCGTGTCATGCGATCTGCTGTCCGTTCGTGATGTCGCATACGGCTGCCGGGCCCGTTTCGGCCAGCTCGCCTGGGTTCGGCTCCGGGTATGTAACCCGCAACCACATTCTTCCGTAATGCTTTTTCGCAATTCCAAGGTCAGTTCTGAGCCGATTTGTCCGGTTGAACCGATTACCAATATGTTTTCATCTTGCTGAATGTGAATTTTTGCGCGCACAGTATCAGAATAGGTCATACGACAAAATAGACAAACCATAAGCAGAATCTGCAAAAAGAGATGGCGCGTGCACTTCAAAACGCACAGCGACGGGCTGTCGCAGCTTGCATGGCCCCAGAAATACACAGCGACGGGCTGTCGTAGTTTTGCAACGCCCGAAATGCACAGCGACGGGCCTCGCGCAGACGTGTGGCGCTGTGCTGATATCGCATCGGTGGCTGAGGATGAGGCGCCGCCCCCGTTTTTACCCTCGAACCACGTCTTGCATTTGCCGCCGCGAAACCATAATTACATACACAAAGAGTCATGTACGGAAAAATTCAAGCGTTCCTCCAGTAGGAACTGGCCGACATCGAGTCGGCGGGATTATTCAAAAGAACGCATCATCCGAAACCCCGCAGCGCGTCGACATCCGCGTTGGCGACGGCGAGGAGGTGCTGAACTGCGCCAACACGCACTCGGGCTATCCGACAATCCGCGCCTCATCGAGGCCGCCACACGCGCCATGCAACAGCGCGGATTCGGTATATCGTCCGTGCGATTCATCTTGCGGTACGCAGGATGTACGCAAGGATCCGAGGGCCGCCATCGCCCGCTTCTTCCGGACGGACGACACGATCCTTTACGGCTCCTGCTCGACGCCAACGGCGGACTCTTCGAGCCGCTTCTCGGCGAGCAGGACGCCATCATCTCCGACGCCCCCAACCACGCCTCGATCATCGACGGCGTACGCCCCTGCAAGGCCAAACGTTTCCGCCACGCCAATGCAGATATGGCCGACTTGAGCGTTGCTCGAAGGAGGCCGCGGGCTGTCGCTTCCGCGTGATTGCGACGGACGGCGTCTTCGATGGATGGCAACGTGGCGCCGATGGATCAGATCTGCGACCCGGGCCGAGCGTTGCGACGCGTTAGTGATGGTCGACGAGTCCGCACCCGCGGGCGTCGTCGGGCCGACGGACGCGGCGTAGCGGAGCAGTTCAACCTTTACGGACGCATCGACATCTTCACCGGTGGCTGCGTGGGCACTTCGGCGCGCGCTATGGGCGGATTCACCACGGGCCGGAGAGGAGATCATCGACATGCTCCGCCAGCGGTCACGCCCGTACCTTTTCTCAACTCGCTGGCCCTGTCGATCGTCGGCGCGAGCATTGAGATGTTCAAGATGCTCGACGAGTCGGACACGCTCTCACACCAAGCTGGCGCGAACGTGACCTACTTCCGCGACTCGCAGATAGAGGCGCGTTTCGACATCGCTTTCCGCGCAGTCGGCCATCTGCGCCGTGATGCTGTACGACGCGAAGCTCTCGCAAGACTTTGCCCGCGAAATGCAGCATGATAGGCATCTGCGTGACGGGCTTCTACCATCCGGTCGTGCCCAAAGATCAGCGGCGCGCATCCGCGTGCAGCCTCCGCCGACACGAGCGCGAGCACCTCGACAAGGCCATCGCGCCTTTATCAAAGTCGGCCGTACGCTGGGCGTCATCAAGTAGACGTAAGCCTCGCCGACACGCCCCCGACGCCGATCGGACAGATTTCAGGCCTTGCCCGGTCGGCGTCTTCCGTTCCCTATTATAGGCACTTAGTGACATTCCAACCCATCTCCTCACCGATCGAGACGCGATCAGCGCATTCACCCGAATGCCCCCTATTCCAACTGCGATTCGCCTTTGCCAACATCTGCAGCTGGCGGTTCCTCCACGACACCGAGTATGCCATCGAGGACGGCTTCCTCTTCATCCGCTTTTTACATCGAGGAAAACGCGGGCCGACGGCTGGCCTACACATGATCCCCATCGGTCACGGCGACCTGCGCGAGGCCATCCGTAAGCTGGACGAAAAACAACCACGTGAACGGCTTTCGGCCACCCGCTGCTTGTGCTCGGTATTACCCCCGAGGCACGCCCGGAGCTGGAGGCTGCCTGCCCCGACGAGTTCGCCTACATGGCCGACCGCGACTACTTCGATTACATCTACCCGCGCGAGGAGCTACCCAGCTGCGCGGCAAAACTCCAGTCGAAGCGCAACCACGCCAACCGTTTCCCGCAAGGAATACACCCCACACCTACCTGCCCCTCACGCCCGAGACGGCCCCTGCTGCATGGAGCTGGAGCGCACCTGGATGCGTGCCAACGCGACGGGACGACAACGCCGACGACCTCACCAATGAGCGCCGATCGATGGACTTCGCCCTCCGCAACTTCGAAGCGCTGGGCCTCACCGGTGGCGCCCTAGTCATCGACGACCACATCGTGGCCTTCACCTACGGATCGCCTATCAACCGCACCACCTTCGGCGTGCGACGTCGAGAAGGCCGACACGCGCTACGAGGGCATTTTTCAGCGTCATCAACCAGGAGTTTGTCGCCCACATCCCGGAGACGTACACCTACATCAATCGCGAGGAGGACCCCGGCTGCTGGGCCTCGCAGGGCCAAACTGTCGTACAACCCCGCCGTGCTGCTGAGAAGTTCGGCGCCGTGAAGCGTCGATGAGCAGCGACCCGCGACTCGCCCGCGATGATGCGCCTCTGGCAGGACACGTTTGGCGACCCGACGCCTTCGTCCGCCTTTTTCTTTACCCGCGTCTACCGGCCCCAGAATGCCCCTCACGCTCAGCCGCGACGGACGCCCTCGCGGCCATGCTCCACATCGTCCCCACGCCCTCCGCGTGGGCCAGGCACACGCCCCTCGCGGCCTACATCTGCGGCGTCAGCACCCTGCCCCTGAGGCGCGCGGCCGGGGCTTATGACGGCCCCTCATGCGCCGCGCCCTCCGCACGATGTGCCGCCGAGGCTTTCGCCCTCACTACGCTCTATCCCCGCCAGCCGTGGTCTTCGACGTCTACGCCCGATCGGGCTACGTCCACCCCATCCAGACTTGCGATGAACGGATCGCCACGGCCGACCTACCGCTCGCTCCCCCTGACGTCCGCGTTGCGCCCTGCACCGACGCGCGCTTTTACGCCGCCTTCGACCGCCTCGTAACGCCGCCGCCCGTGCGCCATCCTGCACACGGCGCGCGACTTCGACACCATCCGCCCGGATTGCGAATCGGACGGCGGCAGCGTGCTCGTGGCCTGGCCGACGGACGGCCCGTGGGTTTCCTGTTCGAGGCGCCCGAGGAGGGCGGTGGTGCGCGTCAAGGAGTTGCTCGCCGATGGCGCGGACGCCGAGACGGCCCTCCTTCGCACCGCTGCCACGCGTCACGGCGCCACGCACCTCCGCATTCGTCGCCCCCGCAGCCCGGCTGTCCCTCGCAGCCTTACGGACTGGCTGCACGGCTCGACGGCCGTCTCGGCCGCCGACATCGACCGTCTCCACATGGCGCTGATGCTCGATTAGCCGAGCTGCGCGTCGTTTCCACCCGTTTTCGGGCCCCTGATCCCTGATTTCTATTGAATGCAAAACGTGTATCCCTATCGTATGGCTCTGAAATACGATCTGATACACGTTTGTTTTATATCAGATAGCATGCAATCCGATCCCGATACAAAATTGTTTCGCACTGATTGCACGCAATCTGATCCGAATCAAAACCGATTCACTTTCAGATGGTATACAATCTGATTCAAATCAAAAATTGTATTGCTTTTTATATTGTATGCAATCTAATCCGATACAAAACTGATTAGCTATGGATTGCATGCGATCTAATCTGAATCAAAACTGATTTACTCCAGATGGCATGCAATCTAACCCTGATACAAAACTATTTCGCTTGATGTCATGCGTAATCTGATCCGATACAAAACTGTTTCGCTTCGGATGTCATGCAATCTGATCCAATATAAAACTGTTTCGCTTCGGATGGCGTGTAATCTGATGTGTTTCTATTTTGTACAACAGAGGTGGAAGGGGATGTGATCTGAATCAAAAATGGATTCAAAAGAGAGGGTCGGCTATACGAGATGAATCCAAAAAGCGGCTATTCGTTTCTTAGCGTCGGGAGGCTGCCGTCAGCCCGCGGCAGACGGGAGAGGCCGACGGAGAGGGCTTCTTCACCCTGCGTCACAATAATGCACCGGCCTCGTAGTTATGAAAAGGGGCTTATTTTTGAACGAAACATTGACACAAACCCCTATGATGAACCTTCGTAGAATCGTCGGCCTGCTGCCGGCGCTGCTCCCTGCCCGCGGCCCCTGCTGCATGCACAGGACAAGTACAAACAATTCAGCCCCTATCAACACGGCTATCCCCTCGCTTCCATCGCTCCCCGATGCGCGGCGGCGGTATAGGGCGACATCGGCGCCGCCACCCTGCCCGACATCCACTCGCAGTATTGGAACGCCTCGAAATACGCCTTCATGGAGAGCAAAGCCGGCGTCGGCATCTCGTACACCCCTGGCTCCGCAAGCTCGTCAAGGACGTCTACATGGCCTACGCCTCGGGCTACTACAAGCCCAACGACCGATCGGCTGTCGGCGCCTCGCTGCGCTACTTCTCGCTCGGCGAGGTGCCCGTCACCAACCTGGTCGGCCAGCAACTCACCAACCTCAACCCCTACGAAATGGCCTTCGACCTGAGTTACGGTATGAAGCTCGGAGAATTACCTCATGGCCGTGGCCCCTGCGCTACATCCGGTCGGACATGAACGCCTCCATCAACCAAGACCCTGCAGCCGGCCAACGCCGTATCGGTCGACGTCTCCGGCTACCTCGAAAAGTACGTCTACCTCGGCAGAGCAGAGCCTCTGAGCTCGGTTATAAACGTCTCGAACCTCGGTACCGTTGTCCGTTCCGACGGCGGGCAACCGCCAACAGTTCCCTGCCCTGCCAACCTCAAGATCGGCACCGGCCTCCTGTACCCCATTGACGACTACAACCAGATCGGCGTCTACCTCGACCTCACCGAGCATCTCGTGCCCACCGAACTCGATTAAGCGCGAGGGCGAGTCGGACGCCGACTTCGCCAAACGCAGCGACGACTACAAGACGATGAACCCTCTCGGCCGCCCTCCGGTCCTTCTCCGACGCCAACGACGGTTTCAGCGAAGAGCTGAAGGAGGTCAACGTCCTGCCTCGGTGCCGAATACAGCTACAACAACCAGTTCTTCGTCCGCGGCGGTTACTATTACGAGAACGAGCTGAAGGGCAACCGCCAATACTTCTCGATGGGTGCCGGCTTCAAGATGAACGTCTTCCGCCCTCGACGCCGCTCTACCTCATCAGCACCGTCCAGGAGCAACCCCTCGATCAAACGCTCCGCTCCTCCCTCTCCTTCGACATGGACGGCCTGCAGTAGCCTATTCAACTAGAGGGTAGAGTTTCAGAGGGTAGAGGCAGAGCTGGCACGTTCATCGTCTACCCCTATCCTCCCACCCTCATCCTCTACCCTACCCTCACCCCATCCACCCTCACCCTCACCCTCACCCCCACCCCTACCCTCTACCCCCTACCCCACCCTCTACCCTCTACCCTCTACCCCTCACCCTACCCCCACCCTCATCCCCATCCCCATCCCCTATCCCCATCTCACCCCTACCCCTACCCTCTACCATTATGCGAATCGGATTTCGATACGACGTCCACACCTTCGCCCCCGACCGTGAACTGTGGATCGGCGGTGTACACATCGATCACCCCTCGGACTGCTCGGCCATAGCGACGCCGACGTACTCATCCACGCCATCTGCGACGCCCCTGCTCGGCGCCGCCGGACTTCGCGACATCGGCTATCACTTCCCGACACCGCCGGCGAGCATGCCGGGCATCGACAGCAAGATCCTCCTCTCCCGTACCATGCGCCTCCTCCGCGATGCGGGCTACGAACTGGCAACATCGACGCCACCGTCGTGGCCGAACAGCCCAAGCTCAATCCCCCACATCCCCGACATGCAGCGCACGATGGCCGACGTCATGGGCGTCCCCACGGCCGACATCTCCATCAAAGCCACCACCTCCGAGCGCATGGGCTTCGTCGGACGCTCGCGAAGGCATCGCCGCCTCACGCCGTGGCGCTCTATCGTCCCCCGGTGACTTATGCTGCATAAGACGCGCGGCATCGTCCCTCCACACCTCACCCCTACGGCGACAAATACCTCATCGTCGCCATCTACACTCGAACTCTTTGGGCGCGTGCGGCTATCTCATCACACCCGCCCGACGGGGTAAGGGTGGCGTTGCGCAGGCCCTGCTCATGCCGCTCCGCTACTCGAGCTGGAGGTGGAGCACCGCAACGACCGCGACCTGCAACGCATCCGCGAGGCACGCTCCTCCCATCCCCACGGGCCCTCCAGACGCATCCGGCGAAGAACGCCGAGGCGCTCTTCCTCTCCGAGATCCTCTATCGGGTCATCCGCGAGAAGGAGGCCGATCCGCCGCTCTTCCACTTCCTCTTCGACGCCGTCCGTCATCTCGAAACGGCCGACGCTGGCATCGCCAACTTCCACCTCACGTTCCTCTTCCGCTTGGCCGTCTACCTCGGCATCCAGCCCCCAATCGCGAGACGTACGTGGAGGGCCGCTACTTCGACCTCCTCGAGGGCATCTTCACCGAGGAAGTTCCCCTGCACGGCCGCTATCTGAACGCTGACGATAGTCGCGTCATGGCCCGCCTGACGAAGATGACCTTCGCCAACATGTCGCTCTTCGCCTTCTCCACACCGAACGCTCCGCCATCCTCGGTCACGTCCTCGACTTCTATCGCCTTCACCTGTCCGGCTTTCCCGGAGCTCAAGTCGCTCGAGGTGCTGCGCGCACAGTTTGAATGAAAGGCGGATTGTGTATGGGAGGCTTCGTAGAGCGACGACAGATGCGCCGCTATGCAGAGTCACCCAAAAAGAGTAAAAGCCGAATTGCCACTTTGGCATTACTAACCCCTCGGGCGTATCTTTTGCCCGCGTTTTTGCCATACAGCAGAATGAGAACCATTGTATTATCCATCATCACAACAATCATCAGCTTTACACTGCGAGCTTCGACATGCCCCAGACTTCCCTACGCAACGAATGCGTTAGGAACCCGTAATCAGCCAACAGACGATCGAGTTTCACTACGGTAAACACCTCCAGAACTACGTCAACACGCTGAATAAAACTCATCGAAGGCACCGAATATGCGAGCAGCCCCTCGAAGAGATCGTCAAGACAGCCCCCGCTGGTCGGCATCTTTCAACAACGCCGGCCAGCTGCTGAATCACACGCTCTACTTCCTCCAGTTCAAGTCGCCCGTCGAGAACAATGAAGCCCACCGGCAAGATCGCTGGAGGCTATCAACCGCGACTTCTGAGCAGCTTCGAGGCCTTTCCAGAAGGCTTTTCGGTGACGCCGCCGCTACCCTCTTCGGGTCAGGCTGGGCGTTCCTTTCGGTAGATCAGAATGGCAAACTTGTCATCACGCAGTGAGGCCCAACGGCGCCAATCCCGTAGTCCGTGGCTTTCATGCTCATCTTCGGTCTCGATGTATGGGAGCACGCTTACTACCTCGACTATCAGAACCCGTCGCGCCGATCACATCAAGGCCGTCTGGGATATCGTCGACTGGGACGTAGTAGGCAGCCGCCTCTAAACCGGAAGCGTCATAAATGGCGAATGCAGCGTTGCATACGGCATTCCTGCATATGACGCGCAAGGCGCACTAATAACTCTTCACGACGGACTGTTTTCAGGCAGTTCGTCGTTGAAATAAGGTCTCGTAGTTCAATGGATAGAATAGAAGTTTCCTAAACTTTAGATTCGGGTTCGATTCCGGCGACGACTACCAAGCAACACTCCTCCTCCCCTCTATGAAAAATCAGAGCTGCCGTAGTGGGCTACGGCAATATCGGGCGCTATGCGCTGGAAGCCATTGAGGCCGCGCCCGACTTTTGAAGTGGCGGGCGTCATCCGTCGCAATCCCCAATCCCCCTTCCTGAACCGTTCCGCTCGTACCCCGTAACCGATCATTTAGAGAAGCTCGAGGCTGTCGACGTGGCCATCACTGGCCACCCCTACGCGCTTGGTCGAGGCTTACGCCAAAACCGCACTGGCGCTGGGCATTCGCACGGTGGATAGCTTCGATATTCACTCCAACAGCTGATCTGCGTCGGACGCTCGACGTAGAGGCCAGGCGTCACGGCGCTGTGTCGGTCGTGGCTGCCGGATGGGATCCGGTAGCGACTCCGTGGTGCGTGCGCCGTTGCAGGCCATCGTGCCGGAGGCATCACCCTACACCGACTTTTGGCCCGGGCATGAGCATCGGGGCACACGGTGGCGGTCAAGGCGATCGAGGCGTACGCCTCGGCGCTGAGCATGACGATCCCGATGGGTACGGGCGTGCACCGGCGCATGGTCTACGTGGAGATTGAAGACGGATACGAGTTCGACGCCGTAGCCAATCGCCATCCGCCGCGACGACTGATTTCGCCCACGACGAGACGCACGTCGTCCGTGTGGATTCGGTGGATGAGCTGAAGGATGTGGGCCACGGCTGCACCACCCGCAAGGGCGTCTCCGGCGTGACGCACAACCAACGCATCAGCTTCGATATGCAGATCAACAACCCGGCGCTCACGGGGCAGATCCTCGTAGCTGCCGCCCGCGCTGCGATGCGACCTCAGCCGCGTGCCTATACAATGATTGAAATTCCGCCCGTCGACCTGCTGCCTGGCGATCGCGAGGCTTGGATCGGACGAATTGTGTAACGAACCCACTTCGCCTATGCTTTTTAGACATTACTTGGACCGCCGACCCGGTCATCTTCTCCATCGGCCCGAAGGAAACCGCTGGTACACGCTCATGTTCCTCGTCGGTTTTGCCGTGGTTACAAGATCGTCGAGCGCATGTTTCGACGCGAAGGCCTCAATGAGAAATGGCTCGACCTGCCTCTACTTCACCCCTGGCCGGCACGCTTATCGGCGCCCGACTGGGGCATTGTCATTTTCTACAACCCGTCGTATTACTTCTCCCACCCGGTCGAGATCCTCAAGGTCTGGGAGGGCGGCCTGGCCAGCCACGGTGGCGTACTCGGCATCATCATTGCCATCTATTTCTTCTCGCGTTACGTGTCGCATCGGGAGCATGCTCTGGACGTCTCGATAAGCTCGTCGTGCCCACCGGACTGGTGGCGGCGCTGATCCGCATCGGCAACCCTGATGAACCACGAGATCTATGGCCACCCGACCGACCTGCCGTGGGGTTTTTCGCTTCTGTCGACAACCTCTACGCCTGGCGTCACGGCGCCGCGCCCATCTTCACCCCTGCCCTCACACCCGACGCAGCTCTACGAGGCGGTCTGCTACCTCCTGACCTTCGCCCTCTGCATGTGGCTCTACTTCAAGCGGGACGCCTGGAAGCGCGAGGGGCTGATCTTCGCATCTTCATGATCTGCATCTTCACCGCCCCGCTTCTTCGTGGAGTTTCTGAAGAACTATCAGAAGAGTTTGAGGCCTCCCTGCCGCTCGATATGGGTCAGTTGCTCAGCATCCCGTTCATTCTTTTTGGGCATCTATTGCGTATGGCGGCGAGCGCGGAAACAGCCAACCCAGTCTTGAACGCATATTCTAAGGGTCTTTTACGGCGCCCACGGATGTTTTTGGAATAGTTGAAAATAATCTTGCAAACGCCAAAACGCTCGCTTGCAAGATTGTTGCAAAGCGCCAAAAATTACTTTTTCCCCATTTGAAGATTGTTGCAAACGCCAAAACGATCGCTTTTGCAAGATTGTTGCAAGCGCCAAAAGTTCTTTTTCCCATTTGCAAGACTCTTGCAAGCGCCAAAACTTCATTTTTCGATTTGCAGCATTGTTGCAACGACTAACAAGTCCTTCCCCGCCCCTGTATTTCCCTATAAAAAGGAGGCTGAGAGCTCACCTCGCTTCGATCGATATCACACTACCAATTCATACATATCAATCATCAATAAAAACAGGATCCATCATGAAAGCTGTTGCTAAGGACATTTATTACGTAGGCGTAAACGATCGCCAAAAAGCACTGTTTGAAAACTTGTGCTGCTCCTCGGGGGCGTGTCCTACAACTCTTATTTGATCGTCGACGACAAGACTGTACTCGTCGATACGGTCGATATCTGCTATTCCGACCTCTTCTTCAAGCGCGTGGCTAAGCTGCTTAACGGCCGCAAGCTGGACCATCTGGTGGTCGATCACATGGAGCCGGACCACGCCGGTAGCATCCGCCTCGCTTTGCGCCAGATCTACCCCGACGTGAAGATCATCGGCAACAAGCAAACCTTCGGCATGCTGGCCGGATATCACGGCATCACCGACGGGCTGCACGAGGTCAAGGAGGGCGACACGCTCGACTTGGGTCACCATAGCTCTCGTCTCTACATGGCTCCGATGGTTCACTGGCCCGAGGTCATGGTCACGTGAGGAGACGGAGAAGGTGCTCTTCTCGGCCGACGCCTCTCGGCACGTTCGGTACCCTAGACGGCGGCGTGCTCGACACAGATATGGACACACGACCGCTTCTGGAGCGAGATGACGCGCTACTACGCCAACATCGTCGCGCAAGTACGGCGGTCTCGCGCAGCGCGCCTCAAGAAGCTCTCCGGGCTCGATATCCAAACCATCTGCTCCACCCACGGCCCCGTCTGGACGAGGCAAAGCGGCGATGTGATCGCCCTCTACGACCGCCTCAGCCGTCACGAAGGCCTCGACGGCGTGACGATCGTCTACGGCAGCATGTACGGCCACACCGAGACAGATGGCTGAGGACATCGCCACGGCCCTCTCCGACGAGCGGCGTGCGCCACATCGCCATGCACAACGTCAGCAAGAGCCACGGCTCCTGACATCCTGCGCGACGTCTTCAACTACCGCGGCCTCATCGTGGGTTGCTCCACCTACAGCGGCCAGCTCTACCCCGAGGTGGAGATGGTGCTCTCGGAGATCAAGCTGCGCGAGGTGAAGGATCGTCTCTTCAGCTACTTCGGCTCATTCACCTGGGCCGGCGCCGCAGTGAAGCATCTGCGGCCTACGCCGAAGCCATGAAGTGGAAGTAGTCGGCACACCCGTCGAGCAGAAGCAAGGCATCAGCACCGAAGAGCAGTGCATCGCCCTCGGACAAGCTCATGGCGGAACGACTGAGAGGAACGAACAAGTGAAAAACGGAACAGTGAAAAGGCACCTGCCGGCAAGGAGGGGATCGCTCTTCGTCCGGCAGGAGCTGTTTATAGATCAATCATGCGCCTGCTTATCCAACCCACCTACGAAGCCATGTCCCGCTGGGCGGCGGACTACATCGCTTCGCGCATTAACCGCGCCGCGCCCACGGCCGAGCGTCCCTTCGTCTTGGGTCTGCCCACTGGCTCGTCGCCCATCGGCACCTACAGACGGCTCATCGAGCTGTGCCAGCAAGGCCGAGTATCCTTCCGCCACGTCGTCACCTTCAACATGGACGAATACGTCAGCCTGCCCGAGGATCACCCCGAGAGCTACCACACCTTATGCGTCGCCACTTCTTTGAGCACGTCGATGTGGCGCCGCAGAACATCCATATCCTCAACGGCAACGCCCCGACCTCGAAGCCGAGTGTACAGCCTACGAGAAGCGTATCAGCGAAGTCGGCGGCATCGATCTCTTCCTCGGCGGCATCGGCCCTGACGGCCATGTGGCCTTCAACGAGCCCGGTTCGTCGCTTCGTTCGCGCACCCGCATCAAGTTGCTCACCACGGACACGATCATCGCCAACTCACGCTTCTTCGACAACGACGTCACGCAGGTGCCCAAGACGGCGCTCACCGTCGGCGTCGGCACCGTCATGGACGCGCGCGAGGTGGTGATCCTCGCCAACGGTCACGCCAAGGCGCGTGCGCTGCAGCAAGCCGTCGAGGGAGCGCGTGAACCAGATGTGGACCATCACCGCCCCTGCAACTCCATCCGCACGGCATCATCGTCTGCGACGAAGCCGCCCTGCGACGAGCTCGAAGGTCGGCACCTACCGTTACTTCAAAGACATCGAGCGAGCGAACATCCTCGGTAACTGAGGGCCGGTTCGCCGGGGCCGGTTCGCCGGCCGGCGAAGTTTGGCTGGGCACAGGTGGCCGTGGGCCGCGGGCGAACTCAACGAAGAATGCCGGGCGGCTGCGGCCGCGGCGAAGTTTGGCTGGCATAGGTGGCTGCGGCCGTCGATCGAAGAATGCCGGATACATGTGGGGAGACCCATCGTGTATCCGGCATTGTCTTCGTATGCGCGGAGGCTGCCCTTTAGGCATTTGGTTACAACCCGCATTCCTTCTTTAATGCGTTCAGCTCTTTGATCGAAATACTATCGCAGTCTGACTTATCATAGATGTAAAGCAAACCGATTTCGGTTTCTGTCGCTAGAGAGCAAGATGGAAAGCGTGATAACACGTGCTCCCTCACGCTTGCCTGCTGTCTTCGACTGAATGGCAAGCCGCACTTTCCGTAACCCATTACCTAGATCAGTACCGAGACTTGGGGTTGGCTTGTAATTCGGCAATGAGTCGGATGAGGTCTTGTTTCAATGACTTGTAACGCCTTGCAAGGCGTTTTGCCGATCGATTGAATGGCGGAAGGGTTACTGATCTTACAATTCATTGAGCAGCTCCTCTACCGGACGACCTTTAATCTTTCCTTCCCGTGCAGCTTTGGCTACAAGGAAGGCCTCTTTTCAGCTCGGTCATCACTTCTGCTTTTGGTCTTCGGCCTGTAATCATCATTTGTCAGGGGGCGTTTTCGGAGATAAAATCTTTTTATCCGCGTCAGGAGGTTTGCATCCTCAATAGTGAGTACACGGCGAATGATGTCGTTCTGCTCCACCTGTAAATTGATTGTTGCCATAATGGTTTGATGTACGATGATTAGTGACAGCAAAGATCCGTGAAAATGACGGATATCATCCCTCAGAACGGCACCGGTTCGTCGTTTTGGGCGGCGATGAAGTCCTCCACGTTCGGGGCGGTGACGGGAGCGGGACCGGGGCGTCTTCCTGATTCATGCTGGAGGCGTACTCGCGGACGGCTTGATCTCGCTGAGGTTGATGAACTTGGCAAACTCGCTCTTTGAAACGCAGTCGCACGTCGCCCGTGGCGCCGTTACGGTGCTTTGGCCCTACGATGATCTCGGCGATGCCCGCGAGGAGTTGCCGCGCTCGTCCCTCGAGGATCTTGTAATACTCCGGGCGGTGGATGAAGCAGACCATGTCCGCGTCCTGCTCGATGGCGCCCGACTCGCGCAGGTCGGCCAGCTGCGGGGCGCTCCCTCGATGCCTTGGCGCGCCTCCACGCCACGGTTGAGCTGCGAGAGGGCGATGATGGGGATGTTCAGCTCCTTGGCCAGCCCTTTGAGCGAGCGCGAGATGGTGCTCACCTCCTGCTCACGGCTGCCGAAGTTCATGCCACTGGCGTTCATCAGCTGGAGGTAGTCGATGAAGATGCACTGGATCTTGTGCTCGCGTACGAGGCGTCGCGCCTTGGTGCGAAGCTCGAAGATGGAGAGGCTCGGGGTGTCGTCGACGTAGATCGGCGCGTCGTAGAGGTCCTTGATCTTGTACTCCAGCTGCTCCCCACTCGTACTTCTCCAGCCGGCCGCTCTTGATCTTCCTCGCCCGGCAGCTCGCAGACGTTCACGATGAGGCGGTTCACGAGCTGCACGTTGCTCATCTCGAGCGAGAACATGGCCACGGGCACCTTGAACGTGACGGCCATATTGCGGGCCATGGAGAGCACGAAGGCCGTCTTACCCATCGCGGGGCGGGCGGCGATGATGACGAGGTCGGAGTTCTGCCACCCGGACGTGATCTTGTCCAGATCGGCAAAGCCGGTGGGCAGTCCGCTGAGGCCCTCCTTCCGGTTGGCCGCCCGCTCGAGCAGCTCGCGCGCCTCCTTGATGATGGGGTTGATCTGCACGGCCTCGTTGCGGATGTTCTGCTGCGAGATGCGGAAGAGCTCGCCCTCGGCCTCCTGCATGAGCTCTTTTGACCTCGATCGTCTCGTCGTAGGCCTTGCCTTGGATCTCGCCCGTAGCGGATCAGTTCGCGGGCTAGGAACTCTCGGCCACGATCTGCGCGTGGCGCTCGAGGTGAGCTGCGCCGCCCACGTTCTCGGTCAGCTGGGAGATGTAGAGCGGTCCGCCGATCGCCTCCAGGTCGCCGTTTTTTTCTTCAGCTGATCGATGACGGTCAGCATGTCGATGGGGTGCTGGCGCGCGGCCAGATCGACGATGGCCTGATAGATGAGCCGGTGTGCCCGTTCGTAGAAGCTCTCGGGCCTGAGCGTTTCGTTGACCTTTAAAAAGGCGTCTTGTTCGAGCATGAGCGCACCGAGGACAGCCTGTTCCAGGTCGCGCGCCTGAGGCTGGAGTCGGCCCATGTCCGAGACTTGTACGACGACGGGCTTCTTGCGCGCCGTGCGGTTGGAATTGTTTTTCTGCCATAGGGATGGGATGTGTGATGAGATGTTTTTTTGTGGCGCCAAAAGTACTTGTCTGTCGGATGGGCCTTCGAATCCGTTTCTGATTCCCTATCCTTTTCGTGTGATGCCCTCCAATCAGAATCTGATTCCCTATCCTTTTTCGTGTGATAGCCCCAATCAGAATCTGATTCCCTATCCTTTTCATGTGATAGCTCCCAATCAGAAACTGATTGATGACCTTTTGCGGTCAGGGGTACGAATCAGAAATCTGATTGACGACCCTATTGCAGTCAGGGAATAGCGAATCAGAAACGGATGGATGACCGTTTTGCAGTCAGGATAGTGAATCGAAACTGATGATGATGCGTCAGAAGTAAACTCGAAACGATTGATGACCTTTTGCAGTCAGGGATAGCGAATCAGAAACGGATCCACGACTCAAAACAAGAAGTCCCGTGGATCAACAAAGGATCCGCAGGACTTCTCTGCATTGGGGATAAGGCGCCGTACCCGGCTCATTGGCTGGCGCCCGTAGACGCCTCCGCAGACGCCTTCGTGTACCAGCGATAGATGCGGTCGACACCCTCGTCGATCTCGATGCGGTGGTGCCAGCCGAGGGCGTGGAGCTTGGAGACGTCGGTCAGTTTGCGGAGGGTGCCGTCGGGCTTGGTGGCGTCGAAGGCGAGGCGGCCGCCGTAGCCGACGGTGCGGACGATGAGCCGCGCCAAGTCGCCGATGGTGATCTCGTGGCCCGTGCCGATGTTGATGTGGCGGTTGCGGACGTCGGGATCGGAGCCCTTCAAATCGGCGAAGTCGACATGCTCCCATGATGTAGACGCAGGCGTCGGCCATCTCCTCGCTCCAGAGGAACTCGCGCAGCGGTGTGCCCGTGCCCCAGAGCGTGACGGCGTCGGGGGCGATGCCGTACTCGGCGAGCAGGGCGAGCAGCTCCTCGTCCGAGGCCGTGCGGGCGTCGACCTGCTCAACAGGGGCGGCGGACGAGATCGGCGCGGACGTCGTCCATGCGGCCCTCGTGGAGGCAGCGGGCCAGGTGGATCTTGCGGATCATGGCGGGCAGGGACGTGGCTGCGCTCCAGGTCAAGTTGTCGTTCGGGCCGTAGAGGTTGGTGGGCATGACGGCGATGTAGTTCGTGCCGTATTGCGGGTTGAAGCTCTCGCACATCTTCAGGCCGGCGATCTTGGCGATGGCGTAGGGCTCGTTGGTGTACTCCAGCGGGGCGGTCAGGAGGGCGTCCTCGCGCATGGGTTGGGGCACGTCGCGGGGGTAGATGCAGGTGCTGCCGAGAAAGAGCAGTTTGCGGACATCGTGGCGGAAGCTCTCGCCGATGACGTTCTGCTGGATGCCGAGGTTGCGGTAGATGAAGTCGGCGCGGTAGCGGCTGTTGGCCATGATCCCACCCACGTAGGCGGCGGCCAGGACGACGTACGCCGGGCGCTCCTCGTCGAAGAAGCGGCGGACGGCAGCGGCGTCCAGAGGTCGAGCTCCGTGTGGGTACGGCCCCACGAGGTTCGTGTACCCCTTGGCGAGGAGGTTGTTCCAAATGGCCGACCCGACGAGGTCCGCGGTGGCCGGCGACATAGATTTTTGGCTTGCTTATCCATCATCGGTTACTCCTCCTCTGGGCGCGCAGATAGAGCTTTGCGCGTGAAGCGCATGATCGTGTTTCACCATCAGGCGGACCAGCTCCTCGAACGAGGTCTTGCGCGGGTTCCAGCCGAGCAGGGTCTTCGCCTTCGTCGGGTCGCCGAGCAACTGCTCCACTTCGGCGGGGTCGGAAGTATTTTCGGATCTACCTCCACGAGCGAACGGCCCGTCTTGACGTCGATGCCACGCTCATTCAGGCCCTCGCCCTCCCAACGCAGCTCGATGCCGGCCTCACGGAAGGCCAGGGTGCAGAACTCGCGCACGGTGTGCATCTCGCCCGTAGCGATCACGAAGTCCTCCGGGCGCTCGTATTGCAGCATCATCCACATACACTCCACGTAATCCTTGGCGTAGCCCCAGTCGCGCACGGGCGTTGAGGTTGCCCATGTAGAGCTTGTCTTGGAAGCCCTGCACGATGCGTGCGGCGGCCAGCGTGATCTTGCGGGTGACGAAGTCTCGCCGCGGCGTTCACTTTCGTGGTTGAAGAGGATGCCGTTGACGGCAAACATGTCGTAGCTCTCGCGATAGTTCTTGGTGATCCAGAAGCCGTATTGTTTGGCCACGCTGTGAGGGCGATCAGGGGGTAGAAGGGTGTTGTCTCGCGCTGCGGCACCTCCTGCACGAGTCCGAAGAGCTCAGAGGTAGAGGCCTGATAGATGCGTGTCTTGTGCTCCATACCGAGGATGCGTACGGCCTCCAGCAGGCGGAGGGTACCCACGGCGTCGGCGTCGGCGGTGTACTCGGGCACGTCGAAGCTGACCTTGACGTGACTCTGTGCGGCGAGGTTGTAGATCTCGTCGGGCTGCGTCTGCTGGAATGATGCGGACGAGCGAGCTGCTGTCGGTCATGTCGCCGTAGTGGAGGTTGATGGTGCGTTGGCGCTTCATGTCGCGCACCCACTCGTCGAGGTAGAGGTGCTCGATACGTCCGGTGTTGAACGACGATGAGCGGCGCATGATGCCGTGCACCTCATAGCCTTTGTCGATCAGAAACTCGGCCAAGTACGATCCGTCTTGGCCCGTGATGCCTGTGATTAATGCGGTCTTTTCCCATTTGTGTATTATACTGTGATGTGTTGTTTGGGCGGCGAAAGATAGGCGCGGGGGAGCAACTCCCTTTTCTTCCTCCGCATCCATCACTGCTTCCCGATGGAAGCGAAAGGCAAAAAGAGATCAAGGCCTCTACCGAGGCCAGGAAACAATCAGTGCTTGAGTCTGAGTGGACTTTGCTGACTGGCTTTTCAGCGCAGAACAACATCCATCATGCCGGACGGGTGAACACGAAAAAGGGCACCTCCGACCCGCGGAGATGCCCTTTCTATCATGGACAATGAACCCTCTGACGATTAGAGCGTGAGCTTCATGCCGGCGTACCAGCAGCGGGGCGAGCCGGGGCCGTAGATGTAGGCCGAGTCGCGCGAGGGACCGCGGTCGAAGTCGTCTTGGAAGGCGTTGAACATGTTCTGCACACCGGCGTGGAGCTGCAGCGTGTAGGGTCTTGTAGAGCGGGATGTTGTGAGGCCACGCGGGCGCCCATCTCGAAGAAGGCTGGCGTCTTGAAATGTGCGTGGGCCGTAGGTCTTGTCCGTCTGGCCCTTCGCCGTGCTGCATGCGGTCGGGGTGGATGGTGGCGGCGGGGCGGCTGTTGAACTGTGTGAGCGAGACCGTCGTCCTCGGTCGGGATCTCGTGGCCGGTGAGCATGTTGCCCGTGTAGTTACCCGTCAGGGAGAAGCTGAGGGCGCGGGTGATGTTGAGCGTGCCGATGAAGTAGGCGTAGAGGTCGGGGTGCGGTAGATGCGGCGCGTCTTGTAGGCGTCGTCCTCGTTCCACTGTCGCTCGGTGTTCCAAAGGCTACGTTGCGCGGTGAGTCCGCCTTGCAGCTGCCAGGTGTTGAGGTATGCGATTTTACCCTCGAAGTTGAGGCCGTACACCTCTGGCGCCGTCGGAGTTTTCGCGCGTCTTGAGGATCTGCGAGATGCCACCGATCACGGTGATCCTTCTGCGTAAACCCAAAGGCGTCCACGAGCTGCGTGTAGAAGCCTTTCGGCCAGCAGGTTGAGCTGCCAAACGCCGAAGCGGTGGTACCAGTCGATGGAGGCGCTGAAGCTGTGCGAGGTCTCCTCCCGGAGGCCCGGGGCGTTGCGAGAGACGATGAGGTCGCCACCGGCGTTGTCCACGTGCAAGTCCTCGTCAAAGAGCTGCGGGGCGCGGAATCCTTTGCTGTAGCTGGCGCGCAGGGTAAAATCTTTCGAGGGGCAAAGCGCAGGTTGAGGCGCGGGCTGAGGATGGCGCGGCTGACCATCGAGTGCTTGTCGAGTCGGGCACCGAGAAGGATGCTCCAGCGGTCGTCCTTCCATTCGTTTTTGCAGGAAGGCGCTCTTCGTGTTCACGCGTGATCGATGGGCGCCTCGCGGTATCCGCTCTTATCGTCCAAGTGATCGTGGTTGTACTCGATGCCCGCGGTGAGCGTGAGGGAGGAAGAGCAGGCGGTCAAAGTCAGCGGCATACTGTGCGCCGAACATGTAGGTCGAGGCCATTGGTGCAGGCCGTAGAGAGGCCATGCGCTTTGTTCAGCTCCAGCATATCCTCGTTCGTCAGGCCGTTGTGCGAGCCGGGTAAGAAGGACTTTCTTCACCTCGGCCTCCAGCTCGTCGTCCGTGATGGCGGGGTTCTTCTTTTGAGCTCGGCGATGAACGCGTCCTTTGGCAGCCTCCACGTTCTTCTTGCCCCTCGTTGATGATCTCGTCTGCCGTGCGATCGCCGCCACCGTAGTAGCTCTTGCTGCTGCACCTTCATGAACGAGCCGTAGGCGTTGAAGTGATGATGGCCGTCGGGGCTGAAGTATTGGTAGCCGAGGCTGCCCACGTTGTTGATGTGCTCCAGCTGCTCGGCGATGTGGGCGTTGAGGGTTGTTCCTTGAGCAGGTCGCCGCCGCGGCGGAACTCGTGAGTGTTGTGAAACTCCAGCGTGAAGCGCGAGTAGATGTTCGGGCTTGAGGAAGGTGCGGAAGCCCAGCGTGCGACCGTCGAGCACGGGTAGCTCCGTGTAGCCGTCGCCGTCGTGGTCGTAGCCCGTGCGGTGGCGTGCCTGGCCGAAGAGGGTGACGCCCAGCCGACCGTTGTCGCTCACCATGGAGCCGTTGAAGTTCGTCGTGTTCTCAAACGTGTTCAGGCCGCCCAGTCCGCGCGTCTGGTGCGAGAGGAGGCGGAGTTGCCCGTCGGTTCGCGGGTGATGATGTTGATCGTGCCCGCGATGGCCGACGATCCGAACAGCGCCGATCCGCCGCCACGCACCACCTCGACGCGCCTCGATCATGTTGGCCGGGATCTGCTCCAGCCTGTAGACGCCCGCCAGCGCGCTGAAGATGGGTCGCGAGTCGATCAGGATCTGCGAATAGGGGCCGTCGAGGCCGTTGATGCGCACTTGGCTGAAGCCGCAGTTCTGGCAGTTGGTCTCACGCGCACGCCCGGCTGGAACTTCAGTCCCTGGGCGATGTCGGTCGATTGGGTGCGCTCGAAGAGCTTCGTGTCAAGCTCACGTTCACGAGCGACGGTGCTTCGCGGCGCATCGTCTCGCTGCGTGTGGCCGAGACGACCACTCGTCGATGGCCAGCGCCTCTTCCTCGAGCTCAAAGTTGACTTCGAGCATCGTGTTGGGCTTCGTCTTGATCTTCTTCACGACCTTTTTGTAGCCGATGAAGCTGGCCTCGATGGTCATGTCCCGCCCGCGGGCAGGTCCCTTGAGCATGTAGTGACCCGTGGCGTCGGTGGCCACGCCGATGGTGGTGCCTTTGACTACGACGTTGATGTAGGGCAAGTGTCTCGCCCGTCTTAGCGTCGACCACGTGGCCGGTGACGACGGCGTCTGTCTTGGGTTTGACTTGTTCCGATCCGGTCGTGGGATCAGGCGCGCCGGCCCAGACCGGCTGTGTCAGCGATGCAAAGCATCAGCAGGGGAGGTAAATGATTCTCATTTCTTATAGTGTTTATGGTGTGATATCTGTTTGTCTTTTAGATAGTTGGATACTGTATACTGAGTCCATGCAAGCCTGCTTTGGAGCTGATATACTGTATATCGAGCCCATGCAAGCACTGCTTGAAGCTGATATACTGTAAATCGAGCTCACGCAAGCCTGTTTGGCGCTGATATACTGTATATCGAGTCCATGCAAGCGTGTTTGGAGCTGATATACTGTATATCGAGTCCATGCAAGCGTGCTTGAAGCTGATTTACGGTAAATCGGAGCCCTGCAAGCCTGCTTGAGGCTGGCGAAGACTTCGACAGGTCCCTGCAAGCCTGTCGAGGCATGGCGAAGACTTCGACGAGTCCCTGTAAGCCTGCGTGGAGCTGGCGAAGACTTCGACTGAGGCGCGTGCGGACAGCCTGCTTTGAGGCTGGCGAGACTTCGAGGAGACGCCCTGCAAAGCCTGCTTGAGGCTGGCGAAGACTGACGAGTCCTGCAGGCCTGCATGAGGCCGCGAAACGTAGCACAGTCGTGCAAAAGCCTGCGTGCGGTTGATGCTGTGGCTCGAAGGCGTCTCAGCTGCATGGGTGTGGAGTAGGTGCGATCCATCGACCGTTCACGAGTGCGCATGATAGAAGAACGACGTCGCCGCTGTATCCGATGAAGAGGATACACAGCCAGGAGGCCAGTCGTCGTCTTACTTTTCAGTGCAATGCATGCGTGGGGTGTGATGGTTGGAATGCGCTCTGAAATCGTGTCTTTGAAATCGGGTGCAAAGAAATGTACTGAAATCAGATGTACCAATCCCATCGAATGGGGACGGTGGGGAGGCCTTCCCACGACGAATGGGCTATGACCATCCTTTTGATGGATGGTTGGGTTTTTACGCTCACTCTATCTTTGGCGCCGCTTAATTGAACAGTAACAGTTATCTTACACAGAATGAATAAAGCGGTTATCCGAATCCTTCTCGCGGCCTTTGCTCATGGCCTCGCCAGGGGGCTGCCTACGCACAGAGCACATATCTGTCATCCGGCATGGTGGTCGACTCCATCACCGGCGAACCCCTCGCCCTTCGTCACGATCGTTTTCGAGGGATCCACCATCGGCGGTGTCACCGACATGGATGGCAACTTTCAGCTCAAGAACGATCGCGGGCTGACCCGCCTCAAGATCTCTTACGTGGGCTATGACACCAAGACCGTCACCCCTCACCGCCGGACACGCCGCGACCGACGTCCGCATCCTCCTCGCACCCTCCACCATCCAGCTCTCCGAGATCGTCATCCGCCCCAAAACGCGAACGCTACACCCGCAAGAACAATCCCCGCCGTGGAGCTGATGAAGCGCGTCGTCGCCCGCAAGGACAGCAACCGCATCACCCAGCTGGACGACTACAGCGCGGAGTGCTACGAAAAAGATGACCCTCTCGCTCGATAAGTTCGACACCCGACTGAGAAGAGCAAGGTGCTCAAGCTGATTCAAGTTCCTGAAGAACTACCTCGACACCTCCGAGTTCGACGGCCGCCCCATCCTCACGCTCTCCCTGCGCGAGAAGATCTCCGACATCTACTACCGCCGCGAGCCCCGATCCGAAAAAGGTCATCGTCCGTGCCACCCGTCAGCAAGGCATCGACCAGAGCCTCGACGAATACGGCACGCTCACCGCTAACCTCGACGAGATCTTCCAAGGCGTCGACATCTTCGACAACAACATCACCTTCTGCTCAATCGCTTCGTCAGCCCCTCTCGTCCACCTCTGGCCAACACCTTCTACCATTATTACATCATGGACACCGTCGACGTGGGCGGTGAGCCCTGCACCGACCTGGCCTTCGTGCCCGTCAACGCGCAGAGCTACGGCTTCACCGGCCGACTCTATGTCACGACCGATGGCACATACTCGGTCAAGAAGGTGCTCCTCAACGTGCCCCCGACATCAACCTCAACTCTCGTCCGCGAGCTGCGCGTCGAGCAACAGTTCCGTCGCCGCACGGACGGCCTCTGGGAGCTGGACACGGACAACACCTGCGTGCTCTTCCAACTCTTCGACGGCGGTCAGCAGATGTACGCCCACCAGCTGCGTAGCTACTCGGACTATCGGACGAACATCGCCAGTGCGGACTCCATCTTCGCCCTCTCCGGACGCGTCCAGACGCCCCTCTCGCGCTACCTCGCGCAGCCCGATTCCTTCTGGGCAACCGTCGCCACACCCGCTCCGAGAGCGCGAAAGCGGCATCGAGAGTCTGCTCAATCAGCTCAAGGAGGTGACCGCCTTCAAGGTGCTCCTCAAGACAGCCGAGATCCTCATCTCCGGTTACATCCCTATCAACGACGTGCACGAGAAGAACAAGCTCGACTTTGGCCCCATGAGACACCGTCTTCAGCGCCAACAACATCGAGGGTTTCCGCATCCGCGCTGGCGCCATGACCACGGCCAACCTCCACCTGCACCTCTTTCTCGGTGGCTACGGCGCTTCGGCCTCAACGACCGCCGATGGAAATACAGCGCCACCGCCACCTGGGCCTTTCAACGAAAAGGAGTATCACGAAAAGGAATCGCCCGTCAACAACCTCTCCCTCCAGCACGAGTACGACCTCTACACCCCCGGTCAGGACTTCCTCTTTACCAGCAAGGACAACGTCTTCGTGGCCTGGAAAGTGGGCCATCCGAACTGCAACATGAACTACCTCCGCAAGACCCGCCTGCAATACGAACGCGAGTGGCGGAACGGATTCTCCGTCAAGACTTGGGCGCAGGTGATGAACAACGAGGCCCGCTGGCACGCTTCGCTACATTGTCCGCAACAGCGCCGACGACTTCACCCGCCTACAGGACTACAACACCACCGAGTGGGGCATCCAACTCCGCTTCGCCCCCCGGTGAGCGCGCCTATAACAGTCGCCTGGGCAAGAGCTCCGTCTTCAACCTCAGCAAAGATGCCCCCGTCTTCCGCCTCTCGCATCAGGTCGGTTTCCGTGGCATCCTGGGCGGCGACTACCGCTACAACCGCACCGAAGCCGGCGTCAGCAAACGCATCTGGCTCTCCTCCTTCGGTCACATCGACGCCAGCCTGCGCGGCGGTATCGTCTGGGACAAGGTGCCCTTTCCGCTGCTCATCACCCCGAACACGAACCAGTCCGTCACCATCCAGCCCGAAGCCTTCCACCCTCATGAGACCCGATGGGTTCATGGCCGACCGCTACGTCTCCTTCGACGCCCGCTATCACCCTCAAAGGCTGGATCCTGAACCGCATTCCGCTCATCAACCTCCTCGGGTTGCGTGAGGTAGCCTCCGTCAGCGGCGTCTGGGGCAGCCTCAGCGACCGTAACAACCCGGACAAGACCGACGGCCTCATGCTCTTCCCCGACGGATCGCACGCCTCGGCACCTCGCCCTACATGGAGTTCAGCGTCGGGCTGGAAAAACATCTTCCGCGTGCTCGAAGTCAGCCATTACCGCCGCCTGACCTACCTCAATCACTCCGACATCCAGCGCCACGGCTTCCGTATTGCGCTGCATTTCGACTTCTAACTCCTCGAGTTACCTATTTATCACGAAAGGTGCCCCCTATCGCCGAGAGGTGACGGGCGCACTTTTTAGTTTACGCCTCTTTCTTCGAGAGGAGAGGACTGTTGTCATGAAAAAAATAGCTCTTCCCGAAAAGCGAAGAGCTATCGCCGTGAAAAATAGCCCTCCTCGAAAAAGAAGGGCTGTCGCTATGAAAAATAGTGCCTCCTTGAATCGAAAGAGGTATCGCTGTGAAAAATAGCCTTCCCTTGAATCTAAAGGGATGTTGTCATGAAAAATAGCTCTTTCCCTTCAATCGAAAGGGCTGTTGATGTGAGGATTTAGTGCTATCCTTAAATGGAAAAGATTATCGCTATGAGGCAATAGGGCTTTCTGTTTGATGGGAGGAGATGTCAGGGTGAGGAGGGGCGTCAGAAGCGGAAGAAGAGGCCGACGGTGAGTTGCGTGGGCGGAGAGATAGGATTTGCGGAATGTCGATGGGCCGTCGTAAAGGGTGTAGGCGTAAAGTGCGGCGGTTGAAGAGGTTGCGGGCGGAAACGTTTCACCTCAGCCTCCTTTCGAGGCTGCACGTCAGCTCGGCATCGGCTAGGAGGAGTTGCTTGCGGAGTCCGTCGGCGATTTCGTTGCTGTAGTGCTCGGCCGTGAGGCGTAGGCTCCACATGCGATGCGGGATGAGGTGTAGCGTGAGACGTTGGGAAAGGTCGAGGTAGGAGGAGCGGAGGTCGGGATGGTCGACGTGAAGCGTGCTCTGTGAGAGCGAGAGCTCGTAGGCGGTGTTGCACCACGTCGCGAGACGGGTGGAGAGCTTACAACTGGCGTCGCGATTTGTAGACGTGAAAAAAGTGGGCACGCGATTGCGGTAGGCCGTGCCTCGGGTGGAGAGGAAGCTGGCGCTCAGGGTGACGATGCTCGAAGGGCGTCGATACCCTTACTCAGACTGGCGTCGGCCATCCATGACCGAGTGTCGGTGGCCTCTGGGATGGTCGTCTGGAGGAGGTAGACGCCGAGGAAACGGCTGTCGACGGTGCGCGGCCGGCGACGCTGCATGTAGCCGGCGGAGGCGTGTGCGAACAGTGCGCGAAGCGGATAGCGGTAACGGAGCGTGATGTCGGCCGAGATGTGTTGCCCCAAATGGTCGTCGATGAGTCCTTGCGACAGGTGGCGATAATCACTCAGGATAAGGCCTCGTAAAACGTCTGCTCATCGGGCGCGATGGGGGACAGGCGACCGTCGAGGGACAGGGTGAGTCGCGAGGTAAGGTACCACTGGATGTAAGCCGTGGGCGCAAAAGGAGGTGTCCGCGCGTGGTCGTGCGGCCGGTGATGTGGTCCGTATGGCGATAGGGGAGGAGGGAGAGCGGAGTCGGACGGTCGCCTCCAGGTCGGCGTGACGGTACGCCAGCTCGGGGAGACGTACAGGCGGAGGCGACGCGTCGACATGTCGTTGCGGAGGCTGCCGAGCGAGTCAGAGAGGCCGGTCAACTCACGCGTAAGCTCCTCCAGGAACCGGCGAGGCCCACGCGCAGGGAGAGGGCGACGGGGTCGAAATAGAACGAGAGCGCCGTATGCGTGTGGGTGTAAAAACGGACGACTCGACGCGCTGTTGCTGCTCGTCGCCGTCGCTCCGGCGGACGGTGAGGCGGTGCGGATGGGCGCGGTAGACGTTGAGCGAGCGGAGCGAGTAGGCGCGACGGCCGTGGCGACGGATCAGCTCAATTCGTCGGAGAAGGAACGGCGGGGGAGCGTGGCTGCTTGATGGTTGGGGTAGGTGCCACGGACGGTTTGCTGCGTGTCGTCCACCGGAGGTCGACTTGCAGCTTGTTGCGAACGTATAAGGACGGGGTGTTGGCCGTCAGCGTGATGTCGCCCGTGCAGGTGTGGCGGCGGCTGAGGGTGTGCTCGTCGGCTTCGGTGAAAAACGGTCGAGTCGTCGAGGAAATACGTCTGGCTGCTGGCTACGTCGGACGTGAGGCGGTGGTTGCCATAGGTGACTTGCGACGTGAGGTCAAAATCTTTAGACACGCCCCAGAGGTTGTTCGTCGTCACGAGGTGAGAACGGTTGAAACGACTGCGGTCGCCGTCGATAGCCCGCAGGCGGTCAGGGGACACGTCGATATGCTCCATGAGAGCCGATTCGGCACGCTCGCCGTCGATGAGCAACGCGGCCTCACGCGTCACGTCGCGACCCGTGTTGTTCGACTTCAACGTGTTCAACGTTTGCGATTTCCGCTTAAAACGCATCAGCGCCAGCTCTCCTCCCAGAGGAAAGGACTCGCGCCGACGGCCGCCTTGGCTGTCCCCACCCAGCGCGCCTTGGCGTCCTCCTTCAACCGGATATTGATGGCCGGGTTTTGAGAAAAAGAGATGTTCTCCAGCGCTTTCACCGGTTGGTGGTTCTCCATCACCTCCACGCTACCCACGTCGCTGGGATGGATATTATTCGTCGCTATGCCGTATCGGCCCTCCAGCATGTCCCTTACCCTCGATGTAGAACTTGTTGATAGGCTTTCCGTTGTAGGTGATGGCCCCGCTCTTCTCGACTTCAATGCCTGGCATCTTTTTGAGGACGTCGCCCAGCGAGCGGTCGGCCGTTGTCGCAAAATCGGGAGACGATATACGTGATGGTGTCCCCCTTTCGTGAATGCTGGGAGCGCGGATGACGACCTCCCGCAGCGCTGTGGCCTGCTCTTTGAGGGTCACGTCGTACGTCGTCCGGCCTTTCTCGATCGGGAGCGTGCGTGCGGCGTAGCCCATCATCGAAAAGTGGAGCACGCGATCGGTCTGCGTCGGCCGTCAGCGTCACTTCAAACCGTCCGTTAGCCATCGTTTGCGTGAACGCTAGCACTTTCTGCGCTCCGGAAGGCCGCACCGTGATGAGCACACCCGCTATGGGTTGGCCGTTAGCGCCGTCGGTCACCGTTCCCGAGAGTGTCACCCGCTGGGCCGTAGCCGCGACGCCCGTCATGAGGGCTAACGAAATCAGGAGCGTACGAAATGCGACCTTGCAGCGTAGTGCAGATGCCAGGCATCCCAGACCGATGGCGATGGGGTGTGCTTACGCACATGACCGAGCCAGAGTGTCGCAGGTAACGCAGCAGATGCGCTGCGATGAAAGTGTCTCATCACCGGTAATCCCTCTCTATCAGATCCATATATATAGGCTCGTAGTCCGTCGACTTTAGACCCGACGCGCCGAGTGCACCGCCGTGCGTCAAATCGAACATTTTCGCTTTGAGGAAAGCACGCCTGTCCACCGTCCGGTAGCCATTCTTCCATCCGCGACGGGTGAAGACGATCGGTTCCTCCGCTACCCGCTCCAGCCCGACGGCTGTAAACGTATATTGATGGCCCTTATCGTACGCCTCGAGGATCAGCCCCGGCAGTCCGCCGAGCTTCCATGGGCCGTCGCTGACGGGATGTCCGTCGCGAACCAAGCCGTCCAGCGGCGACCGCGAAAGTTAGCCGTCGCTTGCTGACACGTATATCCTAACACCTTACGCGTGCTGTCGATGATCGTCCACTGCTGGGCGTTGAGGGCGTCGCGATACGTCACTTGATCTTTCCCGCAGTCCGTCGGTCACGGTGATGGCGCCCGCGGGATGATTCTGTAAACGAGTGATGACGGTGCGATTGCGCGGAAAGCTATTCAGGAACCGGTTGCGGTCGCGATGCTGTGGAAATCGGCCAAGGCACGATTAAAAAGCTCGCTCGCCTGCCGTTTCCTCCGGCGTCTGTCGGAGAGAGTCGTTCTGGAACGTGTAATAGCTGAAAACATTTGGAGACTTGGGGTCCAATCTGCAGTATCAAGAGGTCTTCATAAAAAGCGACGTCGAGCGTGTCTCTAATTGCGTCGCCCGATACATACACTTCATAGATGCGCGGTCGAGCACATCCTTTTGTGCCGAGGCATGGACGGCCAACGCCATAAACATAACAAGATGTAGCGAATCGTTTTCATACTCTATCGTATTAGTAATCCCTTTCCAATGGATCGAAGCAGCCGATGAGCCTCGCGCTGCATGTAGGTCTTCCGGCGGCCGGATTGCACGATCGCGCGGATCAATTCGATGTCGTAGACGCTGCCTTGTCCACTGAGGAAAGCACGCTGGGGAGCGAAGGAAGGTCCGGCGATTGGTGTCGAAGAAGGGTTTGCCGTCGAAACAGTAGAACGTCACGGGATCGAGGCCACTCTCCACGATCCGGACGGCCGTGTAACGGTAGTCGTCGCCCGGTCATACGCCTCGGTGATTAGCTCCCGGCAGTCCGCCGAGCTTCCAGGGGCCGTCGCTGACGGGATGTCCGTCGTGAACCAGCCGTCCATCGGCGACCGCGGAAAGTCAGCCGTCGCTTGCTGACACATATATCCTAAGACCTGCGCGTGCTGTCGCCCATCGTCCACGTCTGCGCGTGCAGCGAATCCACGCATGCAATATCCCGTAAAGAAATCCGATCTGTGATTGTCATCTGTCCCGTCGGGTAATTTTTATAGACATAGGTGCTCATTCGGACGTGTGGAAGTCTCCATAGATCCCATCCTTTTCTGTCGCTCGTCGGAATAGCTCGCTCCAGACTTTTGCCCCATCGGGCGTGCGCCGTAGCGAGTCACATTGAAAGGTGTAGTAACTGTAACACTTCGACACCTCTTTCCCGATTTGGAGAATAAGTAGTCGTCGCGCAACTCGTTTTTCAGCGTGTCGAAGGTGTAAACATAACGGCAGAGGCACTTCATGTGCGCCTGATCGAGCACCGGCTCGCGCGGCAGCCCGTACTGGCGAGGGAGGAGAGGAGAAGATAGAGGATGACTTTCATTTTGAAATCAGTAATCACGTTCCAACAGGTCGTATCGCATCACTTTTTGCGGCTTTCCCTAGCTCAAGTCAATGCCCGTCTCCATCTGAATGTAGCCATTGAGATCCATCAGTGATTTTTCTTCGATCGGAGAAACTCAAGGCGGTTTCGTCTGCTCAAATCTCTGATTATCTCCAAACGATCGATTAAAAATGATCAGTTCGTCCTTCACCCTGTTCTAAGCCGACGGCAGTAAATACATGTTGCTGCCCCTCATCATACGCCTCGAGGATCAGCCCCGGCAGTCCGCCGAGCTTCCAGGGGCCGTCGCTGACAGGGATGTCCGTCGCGAACCAAGCTGTCCATCGGCGACCGCGAAAGTCGGCCGTCGCTTGCCGACACGTATATCCTAATACCTCGCGCGTGCTGTCGCCCATCGTCCATGTCTGCGTGTGCAGCGAATCCACGTAGCGATAATCCTGTAAAATCAGCCCATCGGTCACTGTCATGCATCCTCGGGATAATTTCTTTATAAATGTAGGTCTTCAGACGCTTGTGAGGGATATTTTCCTGCATAAATTCGCCATTATTCATGGCGTCGTTAATCATTTTTCCAGATTATCATGTCCCCATTCGGGCAGCGCAGAGGGAATCGACTTGGTTGCTGTAATGACTAAAGCACTTGGAGATCCTTGTCCGGATTTGTAAGACGAGCAGATCATCCTTGGTCTTTCCTGTCAATGTATCATTGAGGTAAAAGATAGCAGTAGAGACACTTCATATAAGCCCGATCGAGCACCGGCTCGCGCGCAACAGCCTGTACGGCGAGAGAGAGGTGAGGAGAAGGAGGTAAACAACTGATTTTTCATCTCGTTCAGTTTGTAGGTTTGCCCGCAAATATATGGCCTCATCTTTGTTTTTAAGATGAATCAAAAATAGAAATCGGCCATCCTTTTCCTCTAAAAAGAAGTATGGCGGACGACTGACGAGTCATCTCTACGTCTATATAATGTATTATAGATGCTTGCAATGAGCTTTCCCTCAAAAAGTTTTTGCTGTCGACGGCTTACAATAGTCTTCCCTCGAAAAAGTTTTTGCTGTCGATGGCTTGCAATTAGCTTTCCCTGAAAAAGTTTGCACTGTCGATGGATTACAAATTGGCTTTTTCCTTCAAAAGTAGACACTGTCGATGGATTACAATTGGCTTACCCCAAAAAGTTTTGCACTGTCGACGGCTCGCAATCGCTTTCCCTCGAAAAAGTTTTTGCTGTCGACGGCTTACAATTGGCTTTCCTCAAAAAGTTTTTGCTGTTGATGGCTTGCAATCGGCTTTCCCTCAAAAAGTACTGTCGACGGCTTTGTAATAGGCTTCCCTCGAAAAAGTTTTTGCTGTCGACTGGTTGCAATCGTCTTTCCTCAAAAAGTTTTTGCTGTCGACGATTTGCAATGAGCTTCCCTCAAAAAGTTTTTGCTGTCGACGGTGTGCAATGATACCACCTAAAATAGAATGAGTTATCGATGGGGTGATGCTCTTTTCTTGGAAAAATGATTGATGTTGATGACAAAAATTTGGAAGGTCGGAAAAAGACAGATCTTCGCGCCATAAACAGAACATTATTCTTATAGAGGCTTAGTCATGAAAATATCAAGCATCAACATTGCGAGACTCCGAGTTCAGGAGGATTTTTGGTTTTCAAGAGTTAGTCAAGAACGAGACAGACCAGTTGCCGCTGCTCGAATCGGCTTCGGGCTACACGGAAGGAGCTGAAGACGGCTGTCGAGAATCACGGGAAGGCTTTTCGGAGAGTTTGATACGGCGCTCAAGGCCGCATCCGTGTGCCGTCAGCGTCCGAGGTGTCGAACTTGGATCGTACAACGCGACGATTCTTGTACAAAGCTCTACACTTTCGTGCGAGGCGTTTCGGGGCATCCGGACAAGGAGAAGGCCAAGGTCGGCGCCGAATCAGTGGCTGTGTTCAAGAAGTACGGCGGCGGTAGCATCGTCGATCAGCCTCAGAACCAGGAGTCCGGCACGCTGCGAAACCCTGATTCAGGATTTTCCGCGCGATGGACGTCAGCAAGCTGACCCAGACCGGCATCAAAAGGACTTTGTCGACGATCTGGACCAGAAACAAACGGCCTACTCGGCCGCCGTCAGAAGCGCGCTAAGGAGGAGCGAGTCGGAGTTGACGGGCGTCATCAGAAGAAGCGCAAAGCCTGCGACGAAGCGTATCTCAAGCTCATAGAGACGGTCAATGCTCTCGTCGTAGTCAATGGCGACGTCCGTATCGCAGCTTTGTCGAGAGCGTAATGTCGCACATCAACCATCAGAAGTCCACCTTGGCGAACCGGCAGACGAACGCCGACAAGAAAGCCGAAAGGATCCGAAAGCAACCCTAAGCAGCCGAAAACAGCCGAAGGAGCCAAAGCCCCCAAAAACCGGGGAAGGACGACGGTAAGCCAGACATCCATCTCCCCGAGAAGGAAGAGCCGAAGAAGCCCGGCGGCGACAGCGGCGCCGGTAAGAAACCCGACGGCGGCTCTGGCGCCGGCGGTGGCTCCGGCACCGGAGGTGCCGGAGATAGCGGCAATCCCGATATCCATCTGCCGGAAGAGGGCTAACCGTCAGTCGCTCACGCTCACCCCTTTAAACGACCGGATACTTGCCAAGCACAGCTCGCAGGTATCCGGTCGTTTTTCGTTGTTTGATGTTTGTTGTTGGGTGTTTTTGTTGGGAGTTAAGGTGTTGATTGCTGTCGGGAGAGTATTTTTTAGGGAGAGGAGTATTGTTTTTGGTTGGTGATCAAGTTACTTTTTGGGAGGGTTAGGGGTATAGATTATTATCGAGCTTTGAGGGTGTTTTTAGGAAGGAGGGATATTGTTTTCGGTCGGTGATAGTTGCTTTTTAGGGGGTAGGGGTGTTGATGGGTTGTCGGTGGTTTACTTTTTAGAGGGTAGGGGTATTGAGAGGCAATGGATGGTAATCTTTTGAAGTAAGGAATATCATTTTTCGTTGGTGATAATTGCTTTTTGGGGTAGGGGTATTGATGAGAGTTTGGAGCAGTATCTTTTAGGTATTGAGATGTCGGGGATTGTTGAAGAGGTTCTTTTTAGAGGGAAGGGCGTCAGCGATTATTGAAGAGGCTCTTGTCGGAAAAGGGCGAGCGAAGGTTGGCGGGTAGCCTTTAATGTGGATTTAGGTTATCATTGCCCGTCGAAAGTGCACTATTTTTGAGAGTATAGTTTTTAGCTTTTCATTTGTCCCTCTATTCCTGATTATAGAGATATGAATCGAATCATCGAAAGTCTGCGCCAACTCGGCGCAAAGCTGCGTGGAGGCCGAAGCTGGCGGAGCCGCACGCGTGGAACTCTGCGCCGGCATCCCCGAAGGCGGCACAACGCCCAGCTATGGCGAGATCGTCATGGCTCGACAGGTCCCACTGAGCGGATCGCGATCCACGTACTCATCCGTCCGCGGGCCGGCGACTTTCTCTATACCGCGACCGAGGTCGGTGCCATGCTCACGACATCCAGGTAGCCCACCAGCTCGGCGTGCAAGGCGTCGTCATCGGCTGCCCTAACGCCCGACGGCGACATCGACGAGCCCCTCCTCGACCGACTCATGGCCGCCGCCCGACCGCTCTCGGTCACTTTCCATCGCGCCTTCGACGTCTGCCGCGATCCGTACGCCTCACTCGAGCTACTGATCCGTCACGGCGTCGATCGCGTGCTCACTTCCGGCCAGGAAGCCACCGCCGTGCAGGGTATCCCCTCCTCCGCGAGCTGGTGAGCCAGGCCGACGGACGTATCGTCGTCATGCCCGGCTGCGGTGTGCGGGCAGACAACATCGCGCGCATCGAGTCCGAAACCGAGCCCGCGAGTTTCACACCTCCGCGCGACGCGTTGTCGAGAGTGGCATGATTTACCGTAACGAGCGCGTACCCATGGGCAGTTGCGCCGTGACGTCAGAGTTCGAAACCGTGCAGACAGATCGGCACGAAGTGGCGCGTTATCGTCTCAGACTTGCATAAAAATGAAAAGGGGTGTACTTTTTGGCGTCGAAAAGAAATTTATTTGACGTTTTCCACTCAAGAAACAGCAATCAAAACAGTCGAATTCGATCAAATTGGTCACAGCGAGCCCTTACGCCACGCAGGAGAGAGATATACGCAAGGCAGCGACTCCGAGAGGCGGGCGTCGAACCGCGGCGGGCTCCACGAGACATTGTTTTTGAGATTAAGAGCGGCGCATTGCCCATCATATCGCCGCTCTGGTGTAGTGTTTAAAATTCTTCTGAGGGGCGAAGATGTGAATCTTCGCCTTTCCTTTTTAGAGGGCCGAGGATCAGGGAGCATCCTATGGACAGGATCAGAGAAGGCCCCCATACATATATTATAGGTACAAAGAGGAAGATGAAAATCGGAACAATTGAATTAGGGTGATCGGCCCGTCATGCGAGGCGCCGATGGAAGACGTCACGGATGCCGCCTTCCGACTGATGTGTAAACGCTTCGGTGCGGATATGGTGTACACTGAATTTGTCTCGAGCGATGCGCTCATCCGCGGTGTCAGTCGCACCGAAGAAAAGTTGCGGGTACGCGACGAAGAACGCCCCGTAGCGATACAGATCTATGGCCGCGATGTCCAGTCCATGGTCGAGGCCGCACAGATTTGCGAGGCCGCTCGGCCCGATGTGCTCGACATCAATTTCGGATGTCCGGTCAAGAAGGTGGCAGGTAAAGGTGCCGGAGCCGGCATGTTGCGCAACGTGCCGCTCATGCTCGAGATCACGCGGGCCGTCGTCCGTGCTGTCCGTATCCCCGTGACCGTCAAGACGCGCCTCGGTTGGGATGCCGATCATCGTATCATCGTCGAGCTGGCCGAACAGTTGCAAGACTGTGGCATCGCCGCCCTGACGATCCACGGTCGTACCCGCGCTCAGATGTACACCGGCGAAGCCGACTGGACGCTCATCGGCGCCGTCAAGTCGAATCCCCGCATGACGATTCCCATCATTGGCAACGGCGACATAACCTCCGCCGAGCGTTGTCGCGAGGCCTTTTGACCGCTACGGCGTCGATGGTGTGATGATCGGGCGTGGCTGCATCGGTCGACCGTGGATCTTCCGTGAGGTGAAGCACTATCTACAGACGGGTGAACCGCTTCCCGCCAGAGCCGTTCGGTGGTATCTCGACGTGCTCAAGCAGCAGGTTTTGCAGAGTGTAGAGCGTCTTGACGAGCGTCGTGGCATCCTCCATATCCGTCGCCATCTAGCCGCCACGCCGCTCTTCAAAGGCATACCGGACTTCAAGCCGACGCGTGTAGCTATGCTGCGCGCTGAGACGGTTAGCGAGCTTTTTCGCCATCATGGATGCCATCCCGCACCGACGGCCGAATAGCCCCTTTCGCAAGGCTTCATTTGGGGGCTACTTCCCTGTATTGATGGGGCTTTTGCAAAAGGTTCTCTTCCATGTAGTTGGAATAAAAAAGCGCTATATTTGCGCCCCTGAAAAAGAATAAGGTATAAATAACAATAAATCAGGAATTTCAAATGCAGAACAAAAGGATTCGTGAGGGTCTTCTCCATACTGCTCGCTTTGGTTTGCTTGTACTATCTCTCCTTCTCGTTTGTGACGAGAAAATACTACAAGGAAGCCGCCGAGTATGCTAACGGGGACCCCTGCTAAAGAGAGTTTTTATTTAGACTCATTGGCCAACAAGAAGGTCTGGTTCGGCGCCTATACGCTGAAGCAATGCCGCGAAATGGAGGTGACCTTGGGGCTTGACCTGAAGGGCGGTATGAACGTCGTATTGGAGCTTAACGTGCCCGATGTCGTTCGTTCGCTGGCGGACAATAATCCCGACGCCAACTTCAACAAGGCACTCGATGCGGCTTATGCCCGTCAGGCAACCAGCCAGAAGAATTACATCGATTTGTTTGCCGAAGAATACAAGAAGCTGGATCCGGGCGCTCATCTTGCAGCCCTCTTCAGCACCTTTGAGTTGAAAGATAAAATCACTCCCCAAAGCTCCGACGCGCAAGTCATTGCCGTACTGAAAGAGGAGCTGCAGAGCGCTATCGACAATTCATTTAATGTATTGCGCACACGTATCGACCGCTTCGGCGTCGTGTCGCCCAACATCCAACGCCTCGAGACGGCTGGTCGTATCCTCGTCGAGCTGCCGGGTGTGAAGGAGCCGGCACGTGTCCGCAAACTCTTGCAGGGTAGCGCCAATCTGGAGTTCTGGGAGACATACAACCCTGACCGAGATCGGACAGCAACTCACCGCCGCTGACCACGCTTTGGCGGAGGCGCTGAAGTCCACAAAGTCTTCGTCCAGCGCCACGACCGATACAACGGCTACCGCCGCCAAATCTGACCTCACGGCCAAGGCTGACTCAACCACCTCAGAGACCGATTCGCTCATGGCGCAGATTAACGCCGAAAGCCAGCAGTCGCCTGCAGCCGGTCAGATGACCGCCGAAGAATACGCCAAGGAGCACCCGCTCTTTGCCCTGTTGCAATTGAATGTCGACCGCACCGGTCGCTACCTCGTTCCCAGCCCCGTCGTAGGTTACGCCAAAGAAGACGGACATGGACAAGATCACCGAATACCTCAACCGGCCCGAAGTGAAGGCTGTGTTGCCCAACAATGTCCTCTTCCGCTGGAGCGTGAAGGCGATGGACGATAACGATCAATTCTATCAGCTCTTTGCCCTGAAGGTCACCAACCGTGACGGTACGCCCGCCCCTGAGTGGCGACGTAGTCACGAATGCCGTGACCGACTTCGCCCAGCAGCAGATCGGCCGCCCACAGTACCAAGTCAGCATGACGATGAACGCCGAAGGTGCCCGCGAATGGGCCCGCCTGACCAAGGAGAACATCAAGCGTAGCATCGCCATCGTACTCGACGGCATGGTCTACTCCGCCCCCACGGTACAGTCAGAAATCACCGGTGGCCAGTCGCAGATCACGGGTAACTTCACCCAAGATGAAGGCAAGGACTTAGCCAACGTGCTCAAGTCGGGTAAGATGGCCGCCTCGGTCAACATTGTGCAGGAAGACATCGTCGGGCCGTCGCTCGGGCAGGAAGCCATCAACGCCGGCATCATCTCGTTTGCCCTCGCACTCATCCTCCTCATGGTCTACATGTGCGCTATGTATGGCCTGTTGCCGGGTATGATTGCTAACGGCGCCCTCGTCATCAACATCTTCTTTACGATGGGTATCCTCGCCTCCTTTCCAAGCTGTGCTCACCCTGCCCGGTATCGCCGGTATGGTGCTAACGCTCGGTATGGCAGTCGACGCCAACGTGCTCATCTACGAGCGATCGAAAAGAGGAGCTCCGCGCAGGCAAAACCTTTGGCGCGTGCCATTGCCGACGGTTACTCAATGCCTTCTCGGCCATCTTTGACTCGAACCTCACGACAATCATCACCGGTGTCGTACTCTTCGTCTTTTGGTACCGGCCCCATCCGCGGTTTTTGCCACCACGCTGATCATCGGCTTGATCTCATCCTTCCTGACCTCTGTCTTCATCACACGTCCGTCTACGAAGCCCTCTTGGCTAGGGGAGAAGATCAAGCACCTGACCTTCACCACATCGATCTCGAAGAACTTCCTCAACGATCCGAAGATCAACTTCCTCAGTAAGCGTAAAAGGTGGGCTACATCATCCCGCTCGCCATCATCCTTCTCGGTTGTGTTTCGATGGCTACGATTGGCCTCAACAACGGCATCGACTTTACCGGCGGTCGCAACTATGTGATCCGTTTCGATAAGGATGTCTCGCACCGACGAGGTGCGTGCGGCCTCGAACCGCAATTCAAAGGCGGATCCGTCAGCGTCATCACCATCGGCTCGCAGAATCAGGGTGCGCGTCTCGACCAACTATAAGATCACGGACAACTCGGCCGGCATCGACGACGAAATCATCGGCAAGCTCTACGCCGGCCTCAAAGCCTTCCTTGGCAACGCCACACAGGAGCAGTTTGCCTCGGACAACATCCAAAGCTCGCAGAAGGTCGGCTCCCAGCATGGCGGACGACATCAAGAACAGCGCCGTCCTGGCCGTCCTCTTCGCTATGGTCTGCATGGCGCTCACATCCTCGTCTCGCTTCCGCGACGCAGCCTTCTCCGTCGGTGTGTTCATCTCCGTGGCCGTCACCACGCTCTGCATCATCGCCTTCTACACGCTGCTGGAAGATCATGCCCTTCTCGCATGGAGGTCGACCAGACCTTCATTGCGGCCATTCTGACCGTCATCGGTTACCGATCAACGACACCGTGGTCGTCTTCGACCGTATCCGCGAAACGATCAAGCTCTATCCCAAGCGCGACCGTTACGAGGTGATCAACGACGCCCTGAACTCCACACTCTCGCGTACGTTCAGCACGTCACTCTCCACCTTCATCGTCGTCTTCGTGATCTTCCTCCTCGGTGGATCCACGATCCAGAGCTTCACGTTCGCCATCCTTCTCGGTGTCATCGTCGGCACCTACTCCACGCTCTTCGTGGGCCACGCCGATCGCTTACGAGATCCAACATCGCAATCGCTCAAGGCGGCCGGTGCAACGGCAGCCACTGCGACGGCATAACGTATAGCTTCTAAGTTTCTCCTCTGACTGAAGGGCTGTCTCCACATCGGGGTGGGGCAGCCCCTCGTCTTTTTGAGGGGCTGGTGCCTCTCAAATACCTTTTCTTCTAACTGGTGGGAAGGGATCGAGAGGTCATTCTGGATGTGGAAGTGTTTTCGCAGAAATGCTAGCAAATACCTGAGAAACTTTGGTCTTTACCGCGCAATGTGCAAATGCCTCGAAAACTTTTTGGCGTTTGCAGCATTCCTGCAATTATTTCGGACTCCAGTCTGCGGACTTTACGGCGTCTTGTTCTGGGAGGTGAGGGGAAGGTGAGCGTGAAGGTGTGGAGACGGTCGGCGGTGAAGGCGTAGCGGATGTCGATGGCGTAGAGGCGGCGAATGGCACGGACGATGGAGAGTCCCCAGGCCGGTGGAGCCTTCGACGCGGTGGGGCCCTGATGGAAGCGGGTCGAAGAGGTGGGTGGGATCGAGCGAGCGGCGGGGCCTGTGTTGGCGATGGTGAGGGTGGGGGTGGCGATGCGAATCAAGATGCGTCCATCAGGGTGGTTGTGGACGAAGGCGTTCTTGAGCAGGTTGGAGACGAGGGGCATCGGCCAGGGATTCGTGCATGGACGCACGGAGGGGCGGATCGACGGCGGTGAGGTCGACGGTAATGCGGCGCGAGGCGTAGACCTCTTGCAGGTCTTCCAGATCGCGGCGGAGGAGGGCGTCGAGGCAGAGGTCGGTCTGGTCGAGGAACTGCCGATTGTCGATCTTGGTGAGGAAGAGCAGCGAGCGGTTCAGGCGCACGGCACGGCGGAGCGTCTGCTGCGTTTTTGATCACCTCGGCGAGTTGGGCTTCGGTGAGCGCGGGCGTACTGTCGGCCAGGAGTTCGAGGCGGCCCAAAGCTGACGGCCAGCGGCGTCTCGAAGCTCGTGCGAGGCGTTGCCGATGAACTGCTTTTTGTTGCTCGAAAGCCTGCTCGGTGCGGTCGGTGTGGCGGCGCACGGCGTCGTAGAGTCGGCGAAACTCGGTGACGGCCGAGTGGGGCCGTGAGTGGCGTGTGCGATCGGGCCGACGGTGTGGGTGTCGAGCCAGGGTGGAGGCGGTGCAGGGGCGGCATGCTGCGACTGTAAACCCAGACGTTGACGGTGAGGATGGTGACGAGGAGCGCAACGTAGAGCGTGATGATGCGCCAGAGGATGGCCTGCTTGAGGTCGTCTTTTTATCGATCGTGGGCGTGTTGACGGAAAGCGGGAGTAGCGCCCGCACGGTCGCGAAAGACGGTGCGGAGCGGTGCGCGCGGGTTCGGTCTCGCCTTTTTCAGCGATGAAGACGGATTCGCTCGATGTACTCGATGGCAGGATGGTGATGGAGGTAGTCCTCCGTCACGGCGTGACATAGAAACTGTTGTTCGTGCCCATTGTCTTCGGAGGGCAGGTGGACGCCGGCCAGGTAGCGACGGACGATGCGCTCGGCGTAGTCGTCGAGGGCGTCGTCGGTCTCGTCGTTGACCTCCTCCACGATGCCGGCGTAGAAGTAAATGGCCCACCCGGTGAGGACGGCCGAGAGGGACGATGGAAGGTGGAGAGGATGCGATAGATGAGCTTCATTCCTCTGTGTCTTCGATCAGTTTGTAGCCGAAGCCGTAGACGGATTTTGAGCTGGATTGTGGCGCCGGCGTCGGTGAGCTTACGGCGAGGTTCTTTCATCTGGGCGTAGACGAAATCGAAGTTGTCGGCCTGGTCGACATGGTCGCCCCAGACGGCCTCGGCCAGCGTCTCCTTATTGATCAGGTGGCCCGGACGATGGAAAAAGTAGGCCAGGATGCCGTACTCCTTGCGTCCGAGACTGAGCTCGCGGTCGGCGACGAGAAACCGGAACGTCTCCGGCAGCAGTCGGACGTTGCCCAGTCGGATGTCCACCTCGCCGGCCTGTCGACTGCGTCGGACGACGCTGCGGATGCGCGCACTGCAGTTCGGCTAGGTGGAAGGTTTAGCCAGATAGTCGTCGGCGCCAAGCTCCAGCCCGGCCACCTTGTCGTCCGTCGTGTCGCGCGCAGAGATGATGATCACGCTCGCGCTTCTTCATCGCCCTGAGGCGCTCCAGAAGGGTGAAGCCGCTGCCGTCGGGCAGCATGATGTCGAGTAGGGACGCAATCGTGTCGTAGTCCTCGATCTTGTAGAGCGCCGAGCGAAGGTTGTCGGCCGTTTCAACGACGGCGCGCTCGCGGTTGGTGTAAAGCGATTGAGCGATCAGTTCGCGCAGCGGGGTCGCTTCGATGATGAGAATCTTCATTTCGTATCGGGGGAGTAATGGGTTACGGGCGGCAAAATAGAGCGACCCCGCGTCTCACCGGTTCGTTTTTCTCGTTCGCTTTTACATTTTCGATCCCCGTATTTTTGCGGCCTGTTTGCCGAAAGGGCGTGCACCTATGCACCCCGACTCCGGAGGAACGAGAGAACAAAACCGATTTCATTTTTAATTCAAAAGATCAAGACAAAGAAGATGGTAAAGAAAGTGGGGAACCTGATCCCGAACACGTTTTTCATTGCAGGGCAGTGGCGACTCCGACCTGGAGAAGCACGCCGGGTCGTATCACATGGCGCTCTTCGACGCCGGCATTGCTGATTTCAACATCATGACGTATTCGTCCGTGATTCCCGCCACGGCGCACCCGGTGATGATGGACGAGGTCGACCTGCCGCCCTTCGGCTCGGGCTGAAGACGATCATGGCCGTTTCGCACGGCTATCAGGACGAGTTCATCTCGGCCGGCCTCGTCTATGCGTGGATGTACAAGGACGAAAAACTCGACGAAAAGGCCGGCGGCCCTGGTCTGCGGAGGTCAGCGGCCGCTACCGCATCGAGGAGCTGGAGGCACGTCTCATTCGTGTGATCAATGACTCATCAGCGCACCTACAGCCGGTTCTACCTCGGCGATCTGAACTTCGTCACCGAGGGTGCGACCATCGAGCGTCGTTATGGTACCGCCCTGGCCGCGCTCTGCTTCACCGACTTCATCATGCCCCGACTCCGCGGACGGAAGCAGTGAG
>BNJS01003359.1_pt1 | contig 58380 bp, 72 predicted proteins | sample 8540461 | NCBI WGS metagenome assembly BNJS01 (sample SAMD00202454, study PRJDB9452) | human saliva metagenome | isolation source: human saliva | place: Japan
CAGTTGCTGTTGGACGGCGCCGTCATTACGCCGCCGTGCCCCTGGCTGGCCGCTTCGAGAGCCAGGGGACCCCCAGACGGCTGAGGCGAGGGCGAGGACGAGGAGATGCGCTCAAACCGGATGCGCCGAGGTTTTTTCCGGAGAACGAGGTCCAGCGCCGCTGCGCAACGGATACGTCTTCCGACTGTCGGCGCGAAGGGCGCCCTGGCGCTCATCGGCGGCGGCAGTCCACGGCGGCACGACGTTGCCACCGGGCGGCTAGGACGGCCAGCTCTACCTGGTGCGGGCGCTCCTGCGGCCCTGGAGCCCAGCGATTGTGGCGGGTCTCGACCTGCCTGCCTGTACCAGCGGGACGGGTGAGCAGCTGGAGGCCTCGCCGGCACCGGGCAGCAGCACCGGGCCCGCCCGCCGCCCTCAGCGGCACCTTCGGGAGACCGAGCACCCTCTCGGCCTTTCGGGTTCACCTGAGCCCGGCGCTCTGTGTGGCTCATTTTCGAGGATTAACGACGATCTGTCTACCTCCGACGTACTTCGCCTGGCGTTTCAGCCCGGCTCGGCCTGCGGTTTCCGACTCGACCTGCTCGCTGCCAAAGCGGCGCTCCTCCTCCTTCCTCCTCCTCCTCCTCCTCCTCCTCCTCCTCCTCCTCCCATCGAGTCGCCGAAAGTGACGGGACGCCCAACGCCGGGGTCAGGCACCGGCGGGACCTTGGTCTGCGGCGAGCCATCACCAGCCCCTGGCCACCTGCATGGCTATCCAGGCCGGCTCGTCCTTGGCGGTGAGAGAACCACCTGCCCCGAGGCTAAGGCCCTGGCGGCCGTCGGTATCGGGGAGCGACAGGCGCAGGGCTTCGCGGCCCTTCCTGCGCTGTCGTCGCGGCATCCTCTGCTGGAGAAGGAGACGTTCGACCACGGGAGGAGCCTTTCACGGAGGACTCGCGCACTGACCGCTGATGGTGTTGCGGCATCGAAGGAGGCCTGGAAGGATGAGCGTGACCTGCTGCGAGCCGCCACGTCCACCTGGTGACGGACGCCCACCTGGGAGCAAGGCAAGTGCACGACGAGGTGGTCGATCCGCAGCAGGCAGGCAGGCAGCCGCGACCCAGAGGATAGGGACCACCGTCGCCCGGCGATTCGCCCGCCGACGGTCACGGGGCTTTCGTCCGGGTCCCCACCCGCGCCCGCCTGGCGGTGCCTCAGAGCGCCTGCCAGCGATTCCTTGAGGTGAGCGTGGCGGCGCCGTCGACTCAATCGAAACGCGCGCCGCGGCTGGGGCGATGACGAAACCCGAGGCTTGCCTCGCTGGCGGCGCCGCTGCGGGTCTTCGGCGATCATCAGCACGGTCGAGCTTTAGCTCACCGAGGGCTGCGTCAGAGGGATGCCGAGGAAGGTCATGCCCCGACCCGATGGGCAACGCCATCGACTGGTACTGGGTTTCAGCTGGCGATACCGCGCTGCCCGGAGCACGAGTACCTGCCCCGTAGAAGGAGCTCGCCCTGACCATCACCGCGGAGGCCGGCTCCGACGCGTCGAGGCGGTGCCTCTTTTCGTGGCGATGTCGCCCGCCCGGGCCGGAGCAGGTCGAGCCTTCTTCGCGCTCATCATCGGGGCTCATATCAAGGACGGCAGGGGTCGTGCTGGCGGCCGGCAGAACGCCGGGTGGGGGAGAGTAGCCCTTGCTAGTGACTGGAGAAGGCCCAGACCACCAAAGGCGGGAGCCGGCAGCCGGGCAGGACTGAGGAGTGGCTTCCGGCGCCGGCGGGCGCTCGGTCGACCGCCGCCCCTGTGGACTGCAGCGGCCGGATGCGACCAGGCATCACCTGGGATAGCCCTACCGCCGATCCGCGGCTGAGTCCCAGGATGACGGCTCCTCAGGAGGATTCTTGACGCCGGAGCTGCAGACGGAGAGAGACGCAGCGCACGCCTCTGCGCGCGCTGGCTTCGGGAGGAGACTTAACCCTGATCGCTGCCTGAAGCTCCGTCCGCGGCGCGCCGCAATCTCGGGCGACGCGGACTGCCCGCACCATCCTGCTGTGGCGAAGCGCCAACCGGAGCACGGAGGCCGACCTGGTCGGGCGCCGGCGTCCACGAGCAGCTGGCGGACCGGTGGACCTGTTCGGTTTACAAAATAGTACGCACGGTGCGCTGACGGTCCTCGACACGCCCAAGCCGCCAAAGACGCCCGAGCTGCAAGGTCACGCACAACGCCGGCGACCGCGGACCGGCGGTGTCGCGATGGGTTGTCACAGCGAGGGAGGTCTACGACCACCTGAACAGCATCACCGTCGAGCTCGACTCGACCGCTGCTGACCAATGCGCGCGGCCGCCCTATAAACCACACACAGGAGGACAGCCAAGCACGGCAGCTGCGCGCCGCCTGCCTCCTGGGCTGGAAAGGTGTCGCCGAGCTGGCTGCCGACGCTCCCACAAGGGGAGCCGTGCACCTGGGGCATGGGACAGTCGAGGTCATGCCATGTGACTGGCGGCAGGCCCTCCAGATCGAGAACTGCTCCCCGGGTTATGGAGCAGGGATTTCCGTGGTGCTGGCAGAGTCGCTTCCTCGAAGCGATTCTGGAAGGGCTCAGAGACGTGAGCTCCTGGGATTGAGAGAGGAACTGGGGCGCCGGAGCCACCGGCATGTCCCTCCTTACCTGTGGGCAGCAGCAGAGGCCGCCGAGGACAAGGAGGAGCGATGCCCGAGAAGACGGAGCCGAGCTGCGAGAGGCGGCCCAAAGACACGCCTTCGGCGCGATCCGGCACCAGCCCGCTGGGGGCGCTGAGCTCAACGAAGCCTGAACGCGCCGAGGACCTGGGAGGCGAGAGATCAACGCGTGGCCTACACGACCAGCGGCGCCTACTGGTGAGAAGGGGCGGGGGGGCTTCCGGCCTCACCACCCTGACTGAAGGGATGGCCGGTTCCTGTAGGAGCAGGAGATCGACCTGACACGGTCTACGAGCTGCGCCTGTGGCGGTGATGGGGCAAGAAGACTGACGGCGGCGGCAACGTCGTCGCGGCGAGACGCAAGTCCTGCAGGGCCCATGAGCTGGGTGCAGCCCAACTGAGACCGGCTGGCGTCCAGAAGGTCTCCTGGGCGGCAGCGGTTCCTCCCTCTCCTCGCTGCCTGGGACAAACAGCTACCCCAGCAATGGTAGCAGACAACATGACTAGCATCGAGGCCTCATCAGTCGAGGAGAATGCAGCCAAGTTTCACCACCGACGAGCTCAGCATCGTGAAGGTGGGGCTATGACCGCGTTCCAGCCGTTCCACTCGCCGTCAACCGGATTCCGGTTCAGACCAAAAGTCCTTGATCGTGGATCGAAAGGCACCGCCCGCCGACCTGTTCGGGGACCAGGAGCCCCCGGCGCACGATCACCCGTCGTCGCGCTGGTCGGGGCCGGATCAGATCTGAGCCAGATTGAGGACCTCTGCCCGCTGGGCAGAGGCAGAGGGAGAACCCCATGGCGGCACCGCGGTCACCGAGGTCCCCATGACCAGCAGGGCGCGGTGTTCCCGGGGACGATGGTCAAGGGAATGCTTTCGTCGCGTGCCCAGGCACTGACCGCGTCCCGATTCAGAGTATTCTGAGGAGCATGCTGCCGCCCACCCACAGGGGGTTGGGCGGATGTCGCCGATGCTGCGCCCGTCCCGGAAGTACGGGTCGTGGAGAGGAAGGACATGATGGGGGAATCGTCGTTGAGCTGTTGCGCGGCAGCACCGGGACGGGACGTGGAGCATAAGGATCAGTTCGATCATCGCCCAGCCCCCATCATGCTCGCCGCTTCCTCCAGACGGAGAGGAAGAGGGCATGCTAAACGTGGGAGGATTCAATGAGACGGAGCCCGTGCGATGACGAGGCATGAGAGCAAGGTGCGTTGTGATCTGCCCCAGCCTGCATCCACGGGGAGGTCATTATGTACCGGCAGGTGGTCGGCCTGTACGACGGTCGGGGGAATCCCGTCTGCGCCTTCGATGTGCGGAACGATATAGACGTCGTGGCGAGCGCAATGATGACGGATGTTCATCGCATAGCGAGGGACGGGGATCAAGCTCAGATGTGTTTCCTCGAAAGCATGGATGAACGGGTGTTCTTCGATCTCTCTGAGAGTCCTGAAAGGCTCGAAGTGGACCGAGCGTCGTTGAGGCTCATCGCGGAGTCGTCGACAGCTATGCGCAGCAACGTGAGGAGAACGACCTCCAGCCTGGGATGCGTCCGAACTGGCTTCACAGGTGTGGACCTGAAACCCTCTTCACGTGGAGCCTGGCATACGCCGTCCTCTGACGATGAGACCGCCGTGGAGGAGCTGGTACGACCATGGCGACGTCGTTTCGTATTGTTCCAGCCCCTGCAGTCTTGCTGAGGAGCAGCGTGTTGCTCCACTTGGGGTCGCTGCAGTGCGTCACGCCGCCGACAGGTTTCTTCGGGTACGCCGTCCCCGACACGCGTGAAGGCGCTGAAGACGGCGATGTCGCCGCCAGGGCGGCTCACCTTCGGGCAGGTGGATACCTCCGTTGTCTTGAGTCGAGACGAGACCCCATTGCTCCTCTTCTTCCCTAAAACTGGCTTCTCGTCGCAGACCTGACCGACAGGAATGGTGAGACTCCTCGGAATCGCGGGGAAGGTTCTACGGCGCTCAGGAGTATTTCAGGCCCGGACAGCATCTCGGCGTGGCGGTGCACCCGATCCATCGGTCGATCCTGGGCTCGGAGGGAGTTCCCCGCGTCAGCGACGCGAGCTCGTCAGGAAGCGAGTGACCCAAGGAGAATCTTCAGATTCAGTCGGCGTGAAGACACGATTCGTCCCGGAAGCGTCCTACGGTGCCGGATGCGGTTTGAGAACCGTCTCGCAACGAGCTCGCCGCCCTGGTCTGGCTGCTGAACCTGCGAATCTTGTCCCGGCGTCGGAGCAGAACGCGGAAAAAGAGTAAGACCGCCATCTTCGCGTCGGGCTTGGCAAAACCATTGGGTCCGGTGCCGTTGAAGTGCGCATGGTGAAGGACGGCTTCGAGCCGTGAACGTGGGCGGTGAGAACGATCTCACTGAGGCATATCAGAACCCGTCAGGCTGCTTGGGCGTCACTGAGATGGTGTGCATCGTCCCGCGGACTTCGCACCGAAGATCAACCCGGCCGCCCTTGCCGTGGGTTCAGGCTCCAACGCGCGTCCTTTCGGGTACTCGGACGGCAGGCCTGTCCGTCACATGCTGCTCAATGAGAACCAGGAGAACAACAAGGTCGATCGCTACGGAGATCCTAAATGCGGTTTGAGCCCGGTCGACATGTTTGAGGCCGGAGACACGAAGCTTCTTCAGGTTCCTGAGCCTCGAGCGTCGCAACGGGCGACGGCAGCATCGTGGAGGGCGCCAAGGCGGCCATCACGGCAACACTCATCACCACGTGGCCGGCGGCACTGATCGTCGCACAGATACGGGCGTCGTCGCCGGGCGGGTGCGCTGGTGAGCCGCGCGTACCGGCGTGCCGCCGGCTCACCACACCTCGGTACAGCCCGGCGTCGTCGAGCGCGGGCGCGGTCCCGTGGACCTCGCCGCGTGACAGGCAGGAGCGCACAGCGGTAGATGGTGGATGACGTCGTCGGTCGGCTGATGATCTCGGTGACCCAGCCGGCGCACCTGTCGAGCTCAGCGGGCTCCAGCCGCAGCTGAAGACGGACTCCTGCAGCCGGTAGCCCCCAGCCCTCCAGCGCGGCCGCCAGGCGAGCCCGCCGCGTATCGGAGGCGATGTCGTAGGCGAGGATGACGATCATCGCCATGAGGCACGCGGTCCACCTGTAGCCGGGTTCGGTGATGGCTCGCCCGAGGAGCTGGGCACCATGGTGATATGGCGGCGCCAGGTGCCCGAGAAGCCGGGCATGGCGCCTTGACCTGCCGCTGAGCGTCGCCTCGCCGTACCCGTCGACGAGCGTCTCTCTGCCTTGCTGTTCAGCCACACGCCCTCGCCGTCGGGAGAGGTGGTGGCGTGCCTGGGCGGGAGCCGCTTGAGCGCAGTAGGGACAGGACGGTGCGGTCCACCAGGAGCGGCCGGAACTCCTCCATGAGGTCCAGGGGAGAGGCTGGGGCGCTTGTCGGTGGAGGCGTGCAGCACCCGAGCGAGGGCTCGAGGCCCGGCGGCGAGCGAGCCCCGTGCACTCGGCCAGCAGGATCGCGTAGGCGTAGGGAGAGGGCGGCGTTGGCCAGGGTCCTTGGGACGGGACGGCTGCGCCCATCGAAGCGCGACCTCCGGTGGGACCAGCCCGGACAGGCAGCCGAAGTAGGCTGCTGAGGCGGCGCCCTCCAACCCCTATGAGCTCTTTCGACGTCTGCGGCCTGCTCGGCGTCGTCGGCCAGCTGCCGAATGGTGGTGCACAGGCTCTCGACGTCGCTTCCCCGGCTGCGCCGGCCGGCGATGGTAGCACGGAGACCTGGTGGCGCATCTTTTGGCCCGTACGATGGCACGCGCCAGTGGGAGGCGGGCATCGTCGTCGTCGGTGGCGAAGGACGCCTGGTCAGGAGCCGACGGGCGCTGGCCGTCGAGCGGGGTCCGGCGAGCTGGCCGGTGTAGCCGCCGTGGCGGAGAGGAAGATGACGTCGATGTCGTTGCAGGGCAGCGCCCAGGATCGGGCCCGGATGACAGCCTGACGGCGCCGGTAAGGACGATCCGGCTGACGCGGCCCGGCGGGGGATGGAGACCGCGGCAGGCCGTCGGCGCCGCTCGACGATGAGACGGTTCTGGCTGACGTGGACGCGGGCGCCGTCGCGGCCGACGTAGACCACCTGGTCCGGGGTCGGGCGACCCTTGATGTCGTGGCGGGGGTTGACGGGCGAGCTGCGGGAGAAGTCTGTCCCCAGGTAGCAGAAGCCCTCATCGAAGCTGGTCATGGCGGTTTTCTCCTGGTTGAGTCGGAGTCCTCTGGGCGTCAGGAGGGTGTCGAGGAGCTCGAGGGCCTCCAGCAGGTCGGGTTCATGGGGGCTGCAGATGACGATGTCATCGGCGAAGCGGGCGTAGCCGTAGCCCGCGTCGCCCATGGCCCGGTCGACGTCGGTCAGGGCCAGGTTGGCCAGGAGTGGGGACAGGCAGGAGCCCTGGGCGATGCCGCGGTTGCGGGTACGCCGCTCGCCCCTGGCGCGCCGCGGTCGGGCGATGAGCCGGATGAGGTCGATGGTGCGCGGGCAGCCGGTGATGGGGGAGAGGGTGGCCAGGGCGTCCTCGATGTTGAGGTTGGGGAAGTAGTCCTCGATGTCGGTGCGCAGGACGTAGCAGTAGCCTGCGTCCCGCAGCCTGGCGAGGTGGTCGACGGCGTCGTCGGTGCCGATGCCCGTCCGGTAGGCGAAGGAGCAGGGGGACATGGCGAGGTCGGCCTTGTGGGTGATCGTGTTGACGACCGCGCGCTCGACGACCCGGTCCCGGATGGAGGGATGTGCGGGTTCGGACCTCCCGAGGTGCCTTGGGGATGCCGAAGCTCAGGAGCGGGTCAGGCTCAGAGAGTTCCTGATCGCAGGGACTCGAGAGCCTCGGTGAGGAAGTCATCGAGATGCTCGGCGAACTCTCAGGTCTTTGCAGGATGCCGTCGGAGGCGTCCTGGCGAGGACCATGCGCCAGCTCCTTCCAGGCCCTCGCGGGAGCTGATGCGCTCGAACGGGGTGCCGGTGCCCGCCTCGGACGACGTAAATCCGGCTGCGTGCTGGAGCGGGTGAATGTCCTCCCCGAAATACTGGCCCGGTTTCTGCGCGATCGGAACGACGGCGACGACGGCGTGGGCGGGATGGGGTGGTGGTGTCGTTGACGATGGTGGTGGCAATGGCGGGTCTGGACGCATCATTGCGGCCTTTCAAGGGCGGGAACGTGAAGAAACTCTGAGAACAGGATATAGAGATGACGGCGGATAAGGGGTGAAAAATCGGCATGCGGTGTCCCGGCGCATGCCGATGTATGCCATGCACCTTCTGGTGCTGTGCTCTGACAAGGGAGGTGAAGGGTATGCGTAGGGGCCACAGGCTTGTCTTAATGCACCTTGTGGTGCTGGGTGCTTTCTGACGGGAGGGTGACCACAAGCGTACTGTTGTTGTTGTCTTAATGCACCTTGTGGTGCTGGGTGCTTTCTGACTCCTTGCCTGTTAGCGCCTAACCTTCCTGTCTTAATGCACCTCCTCTGGTGCTGGGTGCTTTCTCTGACGCTCCTCTACCGGTCAGGTCACCATCGACTCCTTCGGTCTTAATGCACCTTCTGGTGCTGGGTGCTTTCTGACCAGAGGAGAGTTCGTCATGAACACCATCGCAAAACGTCTTAATGCACCTTCTGGTGCTGGGTGCTTTCTGACGCGCCACTGGCTCACGTCGCACTGACCGGCCTACCAGGTCTTAATGCACCTTCTGGTGCTGGGTGCTCTGACGCGTTCATCATGATTGACTCGCACAGTCGTTCGCAACAGTCTTAATGCACCTTCTGGTGCTGGGTGCTTTCTGACTTTGCGATGTAGACAAAGAGGTAAAGATCCGTCGGCCCGGTCTTACCGCACCTTCTGGTGCTGGGTGCTTTCATGACAACAAAAAGGAGAGAAATGACCATTCGCAATCTCATGTCTTAATGCACCTTCTGGTGCTGGGTGCTTTCTGACCCCTGCCTCTGGGAGGGGCGTCAGTTGCGCCACTTCCGGGGGCTGGAGCGCCACCGGCTCCGCAAGCACCTCGCGGGACCGGCCAGTACCGCCCCTATTTAACCATCTTTTTCGGCGTCCTGACGCCAGCGCCACCGACGCCTCGGGCGCCTTCAGCTACCAACTTCCAACGACGTCAAGCCAAAAGGTCAACGTTCCCGACTGCGACTATCGACACGTCCTGCTTCCTCTGTCGGTCCGTCAGGGCTTTGGTCCCTCGGCAGGGAGCGCGCAGGCAACCGACGGGAGGCTGCCTTGATGCTCCCGCTGGTGTGCGAGGTGCCTTCTGTCGTCAGGATTAAGGGTCATCAGGGTCACGGTATTGCGTCTTAATGCACCTTGTGGTGCTGGGTGCTTTCTCGACAATGAGTGGATTAGTTATTGCCGCTATATGCGAGAGTCTTAATGCACCTTTCTGGTGCTGGGTGCTTTGCTGACGGAGATGGCACGTTTCCACCCAGAGTATTTGGAAGAGTCTTAATGCACCTTCTGGTGCTGGGTGCTTTCTGACTTGCTCCAGTTCCGGGGGTCGCAGCAGCTCACATCGTCTTAATGCACCTTCTGGTGCTGGGTGCTTTCTGACGGCTGAAATCAGTCAGATGCCCGTCGTAGAGGCAGAGGTCTAATGCACCTTCTGGTGCTGGGTGCTTTCTGACCCCTGCCTCTGGGAGCGGCGTCGTTGCGCCATTTCCAGGGGCTGAGCGCCACCGGCTCCGCAAGCACCCCGCGGGACCGGCCAGCACCGCCCCCATTTAACCACTTTTTCGGCGTCCTGAAGCCAGCGCCACCGACGCCCCCTCCAGGGTCTCCAGCCACCAACTTCCAACGACGTCAAGCTCAAAAGGTCAACGTTCCCGCCTGTGACTGTCGACACATTAGTGCTTCCGTGGCTCGGCTCGGCGCGCCGCCGGGCCTCTCCCTCCGCCTCCTGCTGGCAGTCGACGCGAAGAACGTCGACCTCTCGAACTCCCCATACAGGCCGCCTCCTCCGGTAGTGTCGCCAGCGAGAAAAAGTGGGACGACGCTGCGTCAGCCTCCCGTCACCAGCCGGCGCCGCCGTCGGCCTCCACCGCCGCAACCACCACTCATCACGCCGCAAAGGGAGCCCCGTCGAGTGCCCGCCACCGTATTCGTCCGCTTCGATGTGCCCTGGCCCGTCGAGGCCACACCGCCGCCTTCACGCCGCCTGGGGCAGAGTCCCGACCTCCCCGGAAGGAGTCAGCCCCTGAGCGCGCCGCCCGCCTGCCCGCCCTCGCTCACCGCCCACCCCACGACCAGCCCGGCCCCAAGCCCTACTGCCTGGGCGACATGACCCAGACCCGGACGGCCTCGGCGTCGAGCTACGATTCCTCGACGACCGCCTCCTGGACACGCTCGACGCCTGGCCTCGCCTGGGGGCGGCGTCCTGCCCATGTGGCGACGGCGGCGAGGCCACCACCATGCTCGCCGCCATCGAGGCCCAGGTCCTCGAACAGGCCGACTGGGAGGACCTGCCGCCCAGACCGCTTCCACCGCCTGGGACATCCGCCTGCTGACCCCCACCGTCTTCACCTCCCGCGGCCACCACGTCCGGGAGGTCACCGCCGCCTCCCGGCCACCAGCCTCCACGCGCGCTGGCGCCACTGGTGCCGCCCCCTGGCCCCCGAGCTCCCCGAGCGCGAGCGCCTCACCTCCGTCCTCATCACCCAGGACCGCACCCGCCGCACCGTCGTCGGCCTGGGCATGCCGCGTGCCGACCGCCGCGGACGCCTCTCCAGCCGCCGCATCCCCGCCAGCGTCGGCACCCTGCGCATCAGCGCCCCCGCCGCCGGCTCCCATCACCGCCGTCTCTCCCAGCTCATGGCCCTGTCCGCTACACCAGCGTCGGCTCTCACAGCGCCTACGGATGGGCGTCATCGACGTCGTCGCGGACGCACCATAGGGCGCGGACGCACCTCCGGGCCGCAGTCCTCGGGCCCAACGGTGCGTCCTCGCGGCCAGGGAGCCCCCAATCGGCCCGCTTCCCCGGATCTTCCCGGCCACGCCCGGCGCGAACGTGAGCAAGCGCAATGGGACCTTTGCCGTGCCATCGGCTAACGTCTGAGGGTCAAGTATGTTGAAGGGACCTACCGCACGATGAAAGATTCTGGGCGTGAGCCCGGCCGCAAGGACTCGGACAAGCCGGGCAAGGCCGGCAAGAACGACCGCGGCAAGCGTGACCGCAAGCTCCGCGACACCCTGGGCAACCCGTTCCTGTGGCTGGTGCCCTTCCTTCTGGTCGTCATCCTCGGCTGGGCCGTGTTCTCCTCGATGTTCGGCTACCGCACCATCGACACCTCCGACGGCCTGACGCTTCTGCGGGACAAGCCGGACACGATCAAGTCGATCACCGTCGTCGACGGCAACCAGCGCGTGGAGCTGGACCTCAACACCACCTACGTCCAGCCCAAGAAGAAGGGGATCGAGTCCCGCCCGGTGGGCAAGAAGGTCGAGTTCTCCTACACCGACGCCCAGGCCGAGCAGGTCGACCGCCTCGTGCAGGCCGCCGCCCCCAAGGAGGGCTTCAACTCCGTGGTGCCCACCACCAGCTGGTGGTCCTCCCTCATCCAGCTGCTTGTCCCCGCCCATCCTCTTGGGCGGCTTCAGTGGTGGCTCCTGAGCCGCATGGGCGGCGGGCGCGGCGGCGCCATGGGCTTCGGGCCGATCCAAGGCGAAGGTCGGCTCCAGGAGATGCCCGACGTCACCTTCGACGACGTCGCCGGCGAGGACGAGGCCGTCGAGGAGCTCGAGGAGATCCGCGAGTTCCTCTCCGAGCCGGACAAGTTCCGAGCCGTCGGCGCCAAGATCCCCAAGGGCGTCCTCCTCTACGGCCCGCCCGGAACCGGTAAGACCCTCCTGGCCAAGGCCGTCGCCGGCGAGGCCGGCGTGCCCTTCTTCTCCATGGCGGCCTCCGAGTTCGTCGAGATGTTCGTCGGCGTGGGAGCCTCGCGCGTGCGCGACCTGTTCGACCAGGCCAAGGAGAACGCCCCCGCCATCATCTTCGTCGACGAGATCGACGCCGTCGGCCGCCACCGCGGTTCCGGCACCGGCGGCGGGCACGACGAGCGCGAGCAGACCCTCAACCAGCTCCTCGTCGAGATGGACGGCTTCGACGCCACCACCAACGTCATCCTCATCGCCGCCACCAACCGCCCCGACGTCCTGGACCCGGCCCTCCTGCGCCCGGGCCGCTTCGACCGGCAGGTCAGCGTCGAGGCCCCCGACATGGCCGGGCGCGCCGCCATCCTCAAGGTCCACGCCAAGGGCAAGCCCTTGACCGACGACGTCGACCTCGACCTCGTGGCCAAGCGGACCCCGGCTTCACCGGTGCGGACCTGGCCAACGTCCTCAACGAGGCCGCCCTGCTCACCGCCCGCTCCAACGCCCACCCTCATCGACAACCGGGCCCTGGACGAGGCCATCGACCGTGTCATCGCCGGCCCGCAGAAGCGCACCCGCGTCATGCGCGACCACGAGAAGCGCGTCACCGCCTACCACGAGGCCGGTCACGCCCTGTGCGCGGCCGCCGGCGCCTACTCCGACCCGGTCACCAAGGTGACGATCCCTGCCGCGCGGGCGCGCCCTGGGCTACACGCAGGTCATGCCCTCAGGACGACAAGTACTCCACCACCCGCAACGAGCTGCTCGACCAGCTCGTCTACGCCATGGGCGGGCGGGCCGCCGAGGAGATCATCTTCCGCGACCCCACCACCGGCGCCTCCAACGACATCGAGAAGGCCACCGCCACGGCCCGCAAGATGGTCACCGACTACGGCATGACCAGCGCGGTCGGTGCCGTCAAGCTCGGCACCACCGAGAGTGAGACGGTCCTGGGGCTCAACGCCACCAACCGTGACTTCTCCGAGCAGGTCGCCGCCACCGTCGACGCCGAGGTCCGCAGCCTGCTGGACACCGCCCACCGGGAGGCCTGGGAGATCCTCACCCGCAACCGCGCCGTGCTCGACGAGCTGGCCGAGGAGCTCCTCACCCGCGAGACGCTCCTGGAGAAGGACCTGGAGAGGATCTTCGCGGCCGTCGTCAAGCAGCCCGAGCGGCCCCTGTGGCGCAGCGACGAGTCCCTGCCCGTCGTCGAGGCCGCCTCCGCCCCTGACGGTGAGTCCGGCGACTCCCACGGCAGCGACGACTTCTGGGGCTACAACCAGTGAGTCGAACCAGGCCCCGGCGGGCCCGGCAGGCGCAGAGAGGCAGAGGCTGACCATGAGCTACGACGCCGAGGGCGTGCGGCGGGCGGTGCACGACCTGCTCGTCGCCATCGGGGAGGACCCCGAGCGCGACGGGCTGCGTGACACCCCCGAGCGCATGGCGCGCGCCTACGCGGAGATGTTCGCCGGTCTTGGGCAGGACCCGGCCGAGCACGTCGAGCGGGTCTTCGACGTCGGGCACGAGGAGATGGTCCTCGTGCGCGACATCCCCATGTACTCGGTGTGCGAGCACCACCTCCTGCCCTTTCCACGGGGCGGCGCACGTGGGCTACATCCCCGGTGAGGACGGGCGCGTCACCGGCCTGTCCAAGGTGGCGCGCCTCGTGGACGGCTACGCCCGGCGACCGCAGGTCCAGGAACGCCTCACCAGGCAAATCGCCGACGCCCTCGTCGAGCGTCTGGAGTGCCGGGGCGTGCTCGTCGTCGTTGAGGCCGAGCACCTGTGCATGTCCATGCGGGGTGTGCGCAAGCCCGGCTCCAACACGGTCACCTCCGCCGTGCGCGGCATCATGCGCAACGCCGCCACCCGATCCGAGGCCATGAGCCTGGTCCTGGGCCGGCGGTCCTGAGCGACCAGGAGACCTCGACACCCGAATCCAGTGGCTGCCTCCCCGAGTAGAAGTGCGCGCTGACGGTGCCGAGTAGCGCGGGGATGCACTGTACGACGGTTGAGCCGCGCTGGTCAGCACATGGGATGCTGTGCGGTGGTGAGGTGTGAGACGACGGTCATGCGGCGCCTCCAACGGTCGGTCGGTACTCCCCTGCGCTCGTGGAGTAGGGGTATGTTATCGGAGACGTCCGATAAACCAGATGCTTGTTCATGGTGACCTCATTTCCCGCGTCGACGGCGATGTTGAATCTCTGGGACTTCGAGGCGGGGTACGGCTCGCATCATGAACTTGTCGAAGTCCGGGACGGTGAAGGCAGCATAACCGTGCTGGGGCGTGTATAGCAGCCCCATGTCAATGAGTTGAGATCTGATGGGCGCCACTTGTGATGACTCTCGTTTCATGAGGGAAGCGACATCGGCTGCTTTCTGGGGCTCGGAGCCGAGTTCCGCCATGGCTCTCATGTATGCGGTTTGAAGGGGGGTTGCACGGTCGAGTCGTACGCGGAAGAACGACCCGTCCAGCTTTGCTTCATATGCTTCTTTAGCGGTACTGATGTCTTCTGCTGTGATGTGGTTTCCGCTCGCTACGATCCATGCTTGGTACCCCAGCTCCTGAATGAAGTACGGGTAGCCGTGAGTGAGGCTGACTGCGAGGTCCACGGCATCTTCGTCGTAGGACACGTTCTCGGTTTCTGCGGGTCCCACAAGTGCTTGTCGGGCTTCCTCGGGGGTGAGGGAGTCGATGCGTGGGAACTTGAACAGTCTTTCGGCGTAAGACTTGGCGTCTCCAGCGAGCTCGGCGATCTGTGGTAGGCCGGCTCCCACAAAAGTGATGGGGAGCTTTTTCTGGACGGACTTGTGAACCGCTTGTATGAGTGATTCAAGTTGAACAGTGGTGAGAAATTGAACTTCGTCGATGAGTAGGACGATCCCGGTTTCTTTTTCCTTCGCAACGTCTCCTACGGCTAGAAATACGTCCGTGAGGTCTAGCCCTAGGTCGCCGTGATCACCGTAGCCTTCGGACGGGTCTACGTCCCACGTGACGGAAAAAGTGCCGGATTGGTCGATCGATAGCACAAAGGAGCTGAGTACTTCTGCGGCGTGTCGAGCGCGTTCGCTCCAGCGGCGACGAGGTGATATGTGTAGGAGTGCTGCGCGAAACTTGGAGAAGATGGACTGACGGAATGCTGTTTCGTCGTGCTTGCTCGCTTCAAGCTCGATTGACTCCCATCCTGCCAGCTCGGCGAGTTCTGCGAACCTGTTAAGCAGGACGGTCTTGCCGACGCCGCGCAGGCCGGTCATAATCATCGATTGCTCTGTCCGGCCTCGTTTGAGCCTCTGAAGTAGGATGGAAAACGCCTCGGTTTGCCCGTCGCGACCAATGAGGACCTCCGGTGCTGCTCCTGCGTTGGGTGTGTACGGGTTGTTGATGTTGTCCACGCGGTCATCTTAGGATCTTTACTTAACTTTATCTAGTTCTAATAAAGTTGGGCTGGGCGTAGGCTGCCGGGGCGTGCTCGTCGTCGTTGAGGCCGAGCACCTGTGCATGTCCATGCGGGGCGTGCGCAAGCCCGGCTCCAACACGGTCACCTCCGCCGTGCGCGGCATCATGCGCAACGCCGCCACCCGATCCGAGGCCATGAGCCTGGTCCTGGGCCGGCGGTCCTGAGCGACCAGGAGACCTCGACACCGGACAGGACTGGTGAAATAGTAGGGCCATGAGTCCCACGTACAAGAGGCTGCTGGTGGCGGTCGATGCCGGTCTGCTGCTCTACTGGGCGGCCGTCCTCCTCAACCTCATTCCCGAGAACCTGCGCTTCAAGGACTACTCCAACCAGGTCATCCAGGCCTGGAACTGGTCCTTCTTCCCGCTCGACGTCGCCGCCGCACTGACCGTCTTCCTCGGCGCCCACCTGACGCGCGTGGGCAGCAGGGTCGGTGACCTGGTGCTGACGGTCGGGCTCATGCTCACCTTCTGCGCCGGGTTCATGGCGATCTCCTTCTGGTCCTTCTAATGCGACTTCGACCCCATGTGGTGGGGATCCAACGCCCTGCTCATGGTCGTCCCGGCGCTCGCCTTCGGCTCCATGGTCTGCCGGCGGCTCGAGACCGTGGAGAACCGGGCATGACGGTCAAGGACGTGCTCTGCCCGTCGACGTGGGGGAGCGTATGCCGCACGGGCGCGCCCACGGGCCCGACGGTGCTCGGTGCGTTGAAGGAGTGCCTGGGGGCGACGGGTCGCGGCGTGTGCGCCTGGCCGGCGCTTGGAGGCGCCATCATCTCCGAGGTGTCGGCGACCCTCGCCCTGCGCCAGGCCCTGAACCAGCCGGGCTTCTACGTCGTTGTCGGGATCGGGTACGCGCTGGCCTTCATCCTCCTGTCGCTGACGCTCCAGGGCGGGCATGCCGCTCGGCGTCGCCTACGGGCTCTGGTGCGCACTGGGAGTGGCGCTGACCGCGATGCTGTCGAGGCTTGTCTTCGGTGAGCCGCTGACCCGCACCATGGTGGCAGGGATCGCGCTCATCATGGCCGGTGTACTCCTCGTCGAGCTCGGCAGTGCGCGCTGACAGCTCTGGATAACGCCGAGAATGCATGCACGATAGAGTGATGGAGTCGCCTGTAGCGCTCCAACACGGTCACCTCAGCCGTGCGCGGCATCATGTGCAACGCCGCCACCCGCTCCGAGGCCATGAGCCTGGTCCTGGAGCGGAGGTCCTGATTGCAGCGCATAGAGGTAGTTTCCCTTTGTCTCGCCCGAAGAGACGCGGGCGAGACAAAGCAAACTACCCTCGAGTGCTGACCAAAGTGTTGAGCGCAATTTGGATACTAATAGTGATCGACAGGTTATGGTTCTGTAGCTCTGCGGCATGCTTTAGTGTGCATTACGGGCAAGCTAGTTTGTAACCGTTCAGGTTGAGGCACTTCAGTCTCATCGGCACGTGGTAGCCAGCTGGATCGTCGTTAGCGTGTGTGAGAGATGGGGGCTGCATGTGAGGGCGGACACAGAAAGCAGGGCTCCTCCGAGGATGGCGGCGTGAGAGGATGGGGAAATGGCCTTGCGCATGTTTGACTCCTTGCGGTGGTGGGGTGATGGCTTAAGTTTGGTCCTGCTTTCCGTGACCGCACCAGCCTTCTTATGGATGAAATCACATACGACTTTCTGTGGATGCCGGTCGTTTCCGGCGTGCTCAAAGGCGGAGGTGGTTTGGCGCGTCAGTCCGTGGTTGTCGGCGGTGTGGGGTGGAGGGGATGGTGAAGATGGTGGTCCAGCGGTTGATGGTGCGGGTGATGTGGAGGAGCCGCCTAGGGATTCGATGCGTTGCTGGGCTTGAAGAGACCGAGCTGGGATGAGGTGGCGGTGCTGGTGGGGCTGGCTGGGGTCGATGGGGTTGGTGCACATGCATTCGAGGGTGTCGTTGTCGGCCTCGATGGTGAGGGTGGCGGTGCTGGACGGGGGTGTGTACTTGGCGGCGTTGTTGATGAGCTCGGCGATGATGCGTACGAGCTGTTGGCGGACGCCAGGGCCGATGCTGGGGTTGTCGAGCAGGTCGGTGCCGTGGGTGGTCAGGTGGGCGTCTCGGTGCGCGAGGGTTTCCCGGACAGCGCGGATGGTGTCAGTCAGGGTGGTGGGGTGAGGCGGCCAGCAGGAGGAGGGAGTCGTCTCCTTCGGCGGCGCTCATGGCTTTGAGGCTGCGTCGTAGTTGTTCGACGGCGGTGCGTACGGGGGTGATGATGGCTGCGAGCTCTTGGTTGAGGCGGGTGTTGTGAGGGTCGGCCAGGCGGGCTTGTCGGCGATCATGACGGCATGGCTGAGATCGCGTACAACGGTGTCGTGGAGTTCGGAAACGACCAGGCGCCGTTGCTGGTCGAGCTTGCGCCGGCGCTCCTGCTCGGCGACGTCGGCCTGGAGGCGGTGATGACGGACGACCTCACCGATCACCACACAAGGAACACCGATGACCAGTGCTGTGGGCATCACCCTCGAAGACCACGTTAATGCTGCTGAGAGGTGCACCAACGTCGTTGCGAAGGCGAAGACGTAGATCATGTCGCGTCGGAGGCCCCGGCTCAGAAGCATGATGCAGAGTGCCCAAGGTGTCGTGAGAGCGATAAAGCCTAGGTCGCGAGGGGACGTGGCGGCGAACCAGGTGAGTGCGAGGCTTGAGGTTGCTCCTGCGGCGGGAAGCATGGGATGCGAGAGGGCAGGCAGGCCAGGCTCAGGGCGGTGACCAGAAAGTGCGGGCAGGCGCTATTAGGGTTCCTCAAGGTCATCGGTGCGATGGCTAGGAGGAAGATGGCAACTCCTGCATGGAGCAGGTGAGTGCGTCGCGTGGGGTGCCATGTGAAGGATGTCTGAGTGTCGAAGGCAAGAAGAGACATACGAACCGCTCTCAGGTCGGGCAAACTCAGTATCATTCTTCCATGCGGACAGATGCTCTCTCGAATAGTTTAAGAGACAACAATGACTCGGAGAAGATCCGGGTCATCGTCGTTGATGACGACCCTTTGTCCTGCAGGCTCTGAGGGCCCTCACCTGAACGAAGCGCAGGAGATCGAGGTTCTCAGCACTTTCGGGTCTGCAACGGACGCCTTCGGCTTCCTGCAGAACTACCGGGTCGACGTGCTCATCACCGATGTGCGGATGCCGGGAATGGACGGTCTTCAGCTCCTCACCAAGGTCAAGCAGGGGATGCCCGAGGTCGCCGTCATCGTCCTCACCTCCTTCGATGACGATGAGGCCATGCGGACCGCGCTGGACCGGAAGGCCAACGGCTTCCTGCTCAAGGACTCCTCGGCGGAGGAGGTGATCCGGGCCGTCATCGCAGCCCACAACGGCGGAACGACGATCTCCCCGGCCACCACCTCCCGCCTCGTCTCCCAGTACCTGCGCCCCGTCCCAAGCTCGCGCCCCGGTGTTACCGAGGCCGAGCAAGCTGTGCTGGATCTCCTCTGCGAGGGGTACTCCAACGCTGAGATCGCCGACCAGTTCTTCATCTCAGAGGCCACGGTCAAGAGTCACATGTCCCACCTCATGAAGAAGTACGGCGTGTCCTCACGCCTCAAGCTGGTCGTCGCCACTCATCAGGAGAGGTGAAGGCTTTCCTCTTCTGATGAGTGGCTCCGGTCCGCTGCTCACCTGGGGGGCCGGAGTGCTCCCGCCCCGTACCAGGTGTTGCCTCCGCCTGTGATGGGTTCGCATGCCAGAGCCTGCTTCTCGCTCGGGCATGAGATCGGGGTCGCCGACGTCGTCAGCTGCTTCTTGACGTCACCCGCCGGTACTCCGCGAGACCTAGTTCCGCCGCCGCGGCCGCGACCTGAGGCGCCGCGTATGACGTCCCGCTCTGGTACCAGTAGTACCTGCAGGAACCCCCTCCTGAGGGCAGTCGCTCAGGACCTCGTCGGTTCTGAGGAGAGCCGTCGTCGTTGAGCGCACCCACCTGACGGAGTCTATCCGCCGATGCCGTGGTGAGGATCCCCGACCCCGGCCCCTGGACCACGGCACCGCCCGGCCCTGCCAGAGGCGGCTCGCCCCCGAATGTGACGATGTCGAGTGCAGCGCCCACATTGGAGTAGCTGCTCCGAGCCCCTTCTCGGTGATGGCCCCAACGGTGATGACGTCGTCGGACTGGGCGGGCATGGTGACGCACTGATCGGTGACAGGACGCTCTGCCTGACCGGACCAGCCCGAGCTGTACGGGTCCGATGTGCCGTGGTCGAGATCGTAGGCCTCGTTGCCGGCGGCGGCTACGAGGACCACCCCGTGATCGGCGGCGTACTTCAGTGCCGAGGTCACCTTCTCCAGGTCGGCCTTCTGCTGTGCCCGCTGCTCGGCCGTGTCCGCGGGCGCGTTGTCGCAGTAGCGGAACCAGGGGTCGACGGTGAAGCTCATGACGAGGACGCTGAGATGCGCGTCGGCCCCGTACCGGATCGCCTGGCTGACGGCGTCGGCGGAGAAAGTGCCCGTCCGGTCCCCGGCCTTGAGACTGACGATCCTGGCCCCCGGAGCGGCCCCGACGATGCCGTGCCCGTCCACGGCGGCGGCGATGATCCCGGCGACGGAGGTTCCGTGACCGAAGCCGTCATAGGTGGGATCGTCACAGGCGGTGTCTCTGTTGCAGGAGCCCCCCGACAGGAAGGACTTGCTGCTGGCGGAGTCGTATGCGGCGGCCAGATCGGGGTGGGAGGCGTCGACACCGGTATCGATGATGCCCACGGAGGCGCCTTTGCCGGTGGAGGGCGAGCCCGGGCGGTCCTGCCAGCTGAGGTACCACTGTTTGGACTGGAGGGGATCGCCCGGAAGCAGTGAGCCGTGAGACGATGAGTTGGCCGAGGCGGCGCCGGCCGTCGTGCTCCCCGCGCCCAGGAGGAGGAACAGCGTAGCGCAGGCGGCCAGTGCCCTCCTGCGAAGATGAGGCGCACAAGCGGGTGCCACGATGTTCACCACCGGGCCACCTCCTCGTAGAGCTCGCGAACGGGGGCGAGGGTCAGGATCACCGAGCCGTTGTGCTCGATCCAGGACAGGAAGCCCGCCTCGCCGTTGTACGGAGCGCGCTCCCTACCACGACGAGGTCGACCGTGTGTCCACGACGGCGTGCGGCGGTCACCAGGGCCGCGTCCTTCTCGATGTCTCCGGACAGGGCGTCGCCGTGCTTCTTCAGGAGGTCGCGCAGTGCGAGGAGGTCGGCCTCGACCGAGTCGCGGTTCTCCGTGGAGGGCTGATCGGTGCGGGGAATCCACCCCGTCATTCCGGGCTCGTTCCGGGAGGTCAGCACGGTCTGTATGGAGTCCTTGATGTCGGAGCGCTTGATTCGGTTCATGATGGTGTTCCTTAGGTCGTGGCTGATTACTGGTGATGGGACTGCTGAGGGGACTGGATGCGCTCACTCATCCAGTTCTCCTCCAGGCGACGGCGATCCACGATCGACTGCCGGGAGCTGAAGACGTGGCCCTCGCCGGGGAAGACGGACAGGGTGACGTCGGCGTCGGCGACCAGGAGGTTCTCGTACAGGTAGAGCGACTGCTCGGGAGTCGTCGCCGAGTTCTCATCGGAGTCCCCGCAGGTCAGCAGGAAGGGGATATCCCGGTGTGCGCGAGTGCTGGGAAGAATGGTCATCATGCTGTATAGACTGGGATCGGAGGCGGCGGTGCGCCGGTCGTGCTCGAATCCCGACGGCGTCGCGTACCGGTCGTACGCGCCGCTGCGCAGGAGTACCCCTGGGGAGGACATGCCGCGCAGCACTGAGACGGCCGCGAGCGCCGCGCCGAGCTGTGGCCACCCAGGAAAGGCGGGATCGGGGATCTCGGCAGCTCGGCGGCGATCACCCCCAGGGCGGCCCCTCCCAGGCCTGGTGCAGCTCGGCCAGGATGTCCTCTGCGTGGACCTCGGCCAGTGCCTGGTAGTCGATGCCCACCCGCACTACGGGGCGCGAGCCCGCGTGGCACCACCGGACGCTGTCCGGCTGCAGCGAGCCCAGGTCGATGGGAGCGGGCTCGGAGCCCTCGATCGGCAGTGCCCAGGAGCTGTCGAACCAGACCAGCGGGACCGATCCGCGTGTCGACTCGGTCAGGGTGATGTCGACCGTACGCTCGGGAAGGACTCGGGTGATCACGGTTCCGGAGACGCTGCCGGCTGGATCTTCCGATGAGGGGCACCACAGAATCGGGGGATGAGGAGGTCTGAGGGGCGTCGGTTGCTTCGGCGATTCCGCCGATGTCCACCAGCCGGTGGGAGCCGTCGGAGGTGATGACCTGGACATTGTCGTCGGCCCCGCCGGGAAGGAGGCGGTCAATCGGGCTGTCGCTGGTCCAGGAGCCCCCGGCCCACCGCAGGACGTGGGGTGCACTGAGCGCGACCCATACCCCGGTCAGTCCGGGGACCCCCGTGTAGTGGCTGACGCCGTAGGCGACGGTGGCGACTACCGAACCATCCTCGGCGGAGTAGGAGATTGTCTCATCGATAAGGCGCTCGGTGTAGACCACAGCGCTGCGCCCGCCCAGGGGGCGGTGGGCCACCGATCCGCGGGGCAGATCGCCGATGTGTAATACCGACGACGGCGATGCGCCTTCCCGGTCTTCCCCGTTCTTTCCGTCGTGGAGGTCGACGAGGTAGTGGGGGACATGGTCCTCCCGCATGAAGGCGGCCAGTTCCTCGGGCGTGCTGGCCACTCCGATGAGGAAGGGGGAGCCGGCCTCGAGGAGGACCACCGAGCCCTGAGGCACCCCGGGAAGCGGTGCGTCGTCGAGCATGACGGTGCACAGTGAGGAGGTGAAGAACTCCTCCACCAGGGCGTCCGGCCACAGCTCGGCGTCGCCGCTGTGACGAGTGACGACCTCGGAGGGCTGGTACTCCTGACGCAGCCACACGACGTGGTCCCCGAAGTGCCACAGGCGGGTCGAGCCGGCCGGGTTGGGGCGAAGACCCAGAAGAGAGCGCGTGCTGGTGCCCCATCGGGATGCGGTGGTCCCGATCTCGTCGCAGGCACTGACCTCGACGCGCCCGTCGTCCTGCCAGGTGGACAGGACCCAGCCCCGCGGTCCGAAAGGCAGGGGCAGCCCGTCACCGCGCTCGGAGAAGAGGAACGGGTGGCCGGCGCTGACGGTTCCCAGGTAGCCGTGTGGCACCGGGGAGGAGACGACGTCGCCGGACTGCCGGTCGTAGGCGACCCCCCGGTAGCGGAGCAGGTCCATGCGCGTCCTGGGAGAGGTGCGGAAGACCGGGGCCTCCAGTACTGCTCTGGTGCCAGTGCGATGGTCCACCAGCGTGTGGATGCTGAGCCGGTTGATTCCTTCTCTCTGGTGCTCGATGGGAAGGGTCGTGACCGTCGCGCTCATGCGAGCACTCCTTTCTCTACGCGAGCGAGGGTTGGTGTGGGTACCTCGCGGAGCCTGCCCGAACTCATGCGGTAGGCCCCTGTCGGTTGCGGCGAAGAGACGGGCGTCGTGGGTGGTGACGACGATGCAGTGATCGCGTTTGAGGTCGAGCAGCGTGGCGATGAGACGATTGGTGGACTCGTCGTCCAGAGCTGCTGTGGGCTCATCGAGCAGAAGCACTCGTGGGTTGAGGGCGAGGGTCCGTGCGATCGCCAGACGCGCGCGCTCTCCACCGCTGATGCGTGCCCTGCGTTCCCCGAGCATCGTGCTCGTCCCGGAACGGTCCCCCAGATGGGACAGATCGAGTCCGACTCTGCTGCACAGCTCGTCGATTCTGGCCTCGCTGATGCCGGGGCAGACCGCCTCGAAGTTCTCCTTGAGAGTGCCGCTGCGGAAGAACGGCTCCTGGGGGCAGTACTGAACGATGCTGTTCCAGGCCTCGGTGCCAGTGATGACGGGGGAGAAACCGGCGACGGTGATGCTGCCCCTGCGAAGGGTGGTTGGCTCCGGCGATTAGGCTGAGGAGGGTCGACTTCCCGCTTCCGGACGGGCCTACGATGGCGACGATCTCTCCGCAGCGGGCGGTGAGGCTGACCGAGTCAAGAAGTACGGTGCTGCTCGTCCCGGCGGCTACCGAGTAGTCGGTCTCCCTAACCAGCAGCGCTCCGCCGTTGGGGACGTCGACCGGCACCGGGGAGCCTCGTACCAACCCTCCTGCGACTCAAGGAAGTCGCTCACGCGAGACAGCGCGGACCATGACGTCGCCAGGCCCGTACGAACCCCGGATGCCGCCTGGAGCGGGGCCCGTAGAGCTGGGGGTGAGGGCGGCCAGGGCGGCCAGGGCGCCGGGAGTCATGTCTCCCTGCACCACGGAGTATCCGCCGATGATGAGCACGGCCACGGTTCCCAGTGCGCCGACGAGGTCCAGTGACGAGGAGAAGGCGCTGTTGAGGGTGATCATGCGGGTGAAGGAGTGCGTACTCCGGCAGGCAGCCTCCTCGGCCTGACGTCGGTCCGTGGGGATGTCCGCCGCCGTGCGGGGAGAAGAGGTGACCGGTGACGCCGACCCGCTCCACTACGGTGCCGCTGAAGGCGGACATGGCGTCGAGCATGCGGTCGGTGGTGGTGCTGAGGTCCGGGAGACCCGCTCAGTGGGTACGGGCCAGGATCAGTGCCAGTCCGAGGACCACTAGGGTGATGGTGAAGGACCGGCTCCACATGAGGCTCAGCAGGATCCCCAGTCGGGCGATGAGGCCGAGGGTCTGCGGCAGGATAGTGGACACGAAGGACTGCGCCTGGGCAGTGTCATTCGTGATCCGTGAGAGCAGAGATCCTCCCGGTTCTGCGCTGACGGTGGATGAGGACAGTCGGTCAGCTTGTTGAGCATGAGGACCCGCAGGCGCTCCCTGGAAGCGCTGTCCAGTGAATGCCGTCATGCGCTGCGATGCCACGCTGACCGCTGTGCTTGCGACGGCTGCGCCGGCGGCCAGAAGGCCCGGACGAGAACATTGGCCGTCGAGGGGTTCTGGGTCAAGCTGTCGATGATGCGCTGGAGCATTAGCGGGAGATCGTGCTCAGGCCTGCCTGAGTGGCGACGAGGATCGCCGCGATGATGATGGAAGGGGCGGAGGTCGTAGCGCCTGGCCGCATGACGAGGTCAGCACGCGCCGCGCGGAGGTCAGGCCTGAAGGGCGAGCTGCCGAGTGCGCCATGTCTGAAGCACCTCCCTGCACTCGCGTAGGCCTGACTGAACGTGGGCGTCGGACGGATTTGCAGAGCTCATCGAGACGACGGCGGGGTAGGCGGAGACATCGACTCCGGCCTCACGAAGCGAGGCGATCTGCTCGGAGTCGCGGTCCACCCACAGAATGGTTCCGTCGAGCTCGGAGTCGTCGACGTCGTGGTTCTCCATCACCTTGAGTGCGGAACACGCGGTGCACGTCGGAGACAGAACGATGAAGAGCTGATCGTGATGCGTGTCGTCGACCTCGATACGGGTCAGCCGGTTCCACAGCTGCATCGCGACGGTCATCACGACGGCCGAGGCCAGTGCCACCACGAGGCGGAGGGGGGCAGGGGGCTCGTGATCTCTTCGCTGCTGACCGCACTGGCCAGCAGGGCTGCGGCAGTCAGGGCGCAACCCCAGATGTGGACGGGACCAGACCTTCATGCCCTCGATGCCGAAGCAGCCGCACTCCTTGCCCTTAAGCGTTGTGGCTCCGACCACGAACCCGGTGTAGGTGACGGCGAGAAGGAGCGAGACGATCCGATGGTCCGGAATGGCCAGCGCGATGGCGGACACGACGATCTCGGTGGCGATGACGAAGTTGCTCGAGAGGTGGAAGCGAAGGAAGTTCGCGCCTTCCGGCCAGGCGAGGCGGGTGCGGGCTGCGGCCCAGATCTTCGCTCCTGCGGTCCCCAGGAGGACCCCTGGTCGCTCCTCCGATGAGTAGTGTGACGAATAGGCTGTTCATAATGACCTCTCCTGAGCATTGGAAGTGGAATCTGAATCGATGATGATGCCGGACTCAATAGCGGACTCGATGATGGGTGAAATCGGGATCGGTTCGGTGGAATGGAGGGCCTCATCAAGGAGGGACCCGTTCTCCTCATCCAGCTCGTGCATGGAGAGACGGTGGAGGTCTGCGAGTGTCCAGCCCCGTTCTCCAGGTGCGTCAAAGTCATTCCGTCAGCGAGCCTCCAGCGCTCAGCCATGAGGTCACCCACCTTTCTGTCTCTACGGTCTTCTTGACATCCAGTGCGTACTTCTGGCGAAGGAAAGGGTCTTTTCCGATCAAGGTCATTCCGTCGACGTCGATGCAGCCTTGGGCGGCGAGGGAGCCGTCGGCCAGCTCCTCCTGCCAGGAGGGCCACAGCTCGGCGGCCTCCTTGACGGCGCGCAGCCGGGCTGCGGCGTGGTCGTTGACGGCTCCCTACCGAATCTGCGGAACAGTGCGGCGTCGTGGGTGCGAATGCCGTTCCGGACCTCCATGGAGCGCTGTTCGAAAGGGACCTGTGCGAAGGCGCTGATAACAGCAGGGTCATGGGCCGGGCGGTACGGCGTGTCCGATGATGGCGATGAGTCGCTGGAGGCCGTCCACAGGAGTTGGGCCGCCCGCGGCGGGAGTCCCTTGAGAGCCTCTTCCCACGAGGACAGGGACACGATTCGCGCGACATCGATCGTCTGTATGGCATCAATGCTGAGCCATTGTGGGTCTGGCTCCACGATGACTGGTTCCGAGTCCTCCGAGGCGTGTTCGTGCTCATGCTCATGTGAGTCCGACTTATCCTTCTTGGACAGCAGCCGCTGGAACAAACCCCCGCTTTGCGAGTCATTCTTCGCCTCAGTCGGAATGGAGCCGACGAGGTCCCTGAATGCCCTGTGCGTCGATATCGCTCGCCCTCTGTCTCGGATGGTGTGGAGGCCTCGTCCAGAGCCGGTGTCGCGGAGAGCATTGAGATAGTGCAGAATGATCTCATCGACGGGCATTGATATCGAGGAGAAGTGGGTGGCGGAGGTGTTCCGACTCAGGGCCTGGGCCAGCACCTCTTCGGCGGCCTCGAGGCTAATGATGCCGGTGCTGTACTGCTCGGGCTGCAGGGGCTGAATCGAGTCGTTGGTGAGTCGCGTTCCAGGAGCCTTGTGAAGGACTTCGGTGAAGAGCGACTGCCCGAAGGGCGGCCTGACGTCTGCGATGCGGGCGAGGATGAACCGGAGTGAGGCGGACGTGTGCCTGTCGGCGAGTGTGGCCTCATCGACCTTCTCCCAGGTTCCTGCGCGGCTGATGAGCAGTTGGTTGCTGTCGGTCCAAGGGGTAGCATAGTGACTCATTGGTGTGAACCTTGATCTGGGTGACTGGGTCGAGGGCGGGCCTGTCCCGCGCTGCTGCTACGGTGCGGGACAGGCCCCGTGTTGTGCCCTGGCTCAGTAGCAGGTGCAGCGCTGCCAGCCGGTCCAGACGGCGCAGTAGCCGCCCCGGTAGCCGACGCTCTGGCAGTGGGCGTTGCAGGCATACTCGTCGCCAGGGCAGCCGAAGCCTTCGGCGCCCTCGATGGGGGCCTGGGTCTCGGAGCTGACGGCCTGCTTGAAGTCAGCGTCGCTCAGGGGGCGGTGCGGCGGGTGAACTTGTCCATGGTGTGTTCCTTTCTGGAGGTCTCCCCGGGTGGTTCCCGTGAGAGGTTGTGGGCTGCGCGGGTGAATGTGTCCGCGCACCTTCCCCGGACTGGGGGAAGCCTGTGATACGACGCCGGTGGCGCCAAACCGCCAGAGTCGCTCGCACGAAAGATCAATCAGATGGTGTGGTCCTGTATGTTGTGATATTGCAGATTAGTAGCAGCGGCAGGAGGTCTTGAGCGCTCCTCCGCAGTATCCGCCTCGGTATCCGGAGTACCTGCAGTGGCGGTCGCACGGAGACTCATCGGTGGGGCAGTTGTATTCTGCTCCTTCGGTGGGTGCGTGCGTCTCTGAATGAAGAGCCTGCTCAAATGTCACATCCGCAAGAGCGGTGGACCGGCGAACAAATTGAGGCATGTGGTGGTCCTTTTTTCATCTCTTGTGTGAGTAGTGCAAGACGTTAGTGTGAGCAGTAATGTCTCTCGCCTTGCCTTGGCTGATATGAGAAGACTACGGGTGTCCGTCTAGGGGAAATACCTCAAAGAGTGGAATGTATGGAGAAGAGTCCTCCCTAAGGATGAATCGCCGGATATCTGATGTGGAGGGTGGAAGGAAAAATGTGGGCTGCTAGATGTTCAGCATCTGGCAGCCCACGCTCGGGGCCCGTCCTTTATCGCAGCTACGGTGCGGGACAGGTCGCGAGTTGTGTCTGGATCAGTAGCAGTGACACACGAGTTTGATGGGGTCGGCGCAATAGCCTCCCCTGTAACCGTGACTAAGGCAGTGGCGGTTACATACGGATGGGGCCCAGGGGCAGCTAAGGTCTTCGGTGCCCCTCGATGGGGGCCTGGGTCTCGGAGCTGACGGCCTGCTTGAAGTCAGCGTCGCTCAGAGGGGCGGTGCGGCGGGTGAACTTGTCCATTGGTGTGTTCCTCTCTGGAGGTCTCTCCGGATGGTTCCCTGCGGGAGGTTGTGGGGTGCGCGGTGAATGTGTCCGCGCACCTTCCTGGGGCTGGGGAGATTCTGTGGCTCGGCTGGTCGTTTGCTAGCTGCAGGTACCAGTCGCCGAGGTGATAGTGTCAATCTATGGGGAGGGAAAGTGGAGAGATATTCACCGAAGGTAGGAAATGTCATTGCCTGTCATCCTTAAGGGGGTTTCATCAGTGAGGACCTATCGTTGTGAGGGGTGATGGTGTCTTCTAGTGGTGTTCGATGAGTGAGGAAAGGGTCGCTTCCAGAGATTTCTGGGAGCGACCCCGTGCGTGATGGTGGTTAGTGGCAGCGGCATGTGGCGGCGGCAAATCCTCCGCAGAATCCTCCGCGATATCCTGTGCTCAAGCAGTGGTTGTGGCACTGATGTTCGTTGAAGGGGCAGGCGAAGCAATTGCTGGTTTCGTGGGGATTGCGGGTCTCGGCGTTCATGACGTCGCTGAATCTGCTGTCGCTCAGTGACGTGCGGCGCCGGGAGAACAGTTCCATGTAGATATCCTTCTTCATGTGGGCTCTGTGTGTGGGGTGAGGAAGCTGTTGTCGGATAGGGGGATGCTTTCGAATCTCGACATGTGATCAGTCCTCTGCGAGCGCCATGATCGGCGGCACCGAGGCTGCACGCCCGGCCGGGCGCAGCGAGGCCAGCAGGCCGACAGCCAGGGGTCGTGGCGAACAGGGCGAGCAGTGCCAGGTGGGGGATGTGCACGGACATACCCTCAGCGGCCCCTCCTGCCGCAACGGTGCTTGCTGTGCCGAGGATCGTTCCGATGAGAAGCCCCAGGCCCCTCCCACGGCCGCCACGAGCACTCCCTCGGTGACGATGAGGTTTCTGATCTCTGAGCGAGGGGCTGCCGGTGGCGCGCAGGACCCCGATCTCTCGAATCCGCTCCAGAACCGAGACATCCGTGGTGTTGGCTCAGCCCGGACAGGGCGATAACCAGGGCGGCACCCAGAACCAGGCAGACGATCAGGGCCATCCTCATGACGATGGATGACATCTGCTCACTGGCGGCGGCGCTTCCACTCACCATCATTTCTTGACCACGGATGGCCGTATTGAGGGCGTGCTCGGTATCGGGTGTCATGGAGCTGCCGGTGGAGCGAACCCACACGGTGGCGTTGGTGGGGGTGTCGCCGTTGAGGCGCTGGGCCACTGCTGGGCTGACCACGGCTCCCCACCCCTCCTGGACGCGAGCCGTCAGCTCAACACTTCCGGTTGCCCCGGTCAGGGTGACTGTGGAGCCGTCCGGAATGTTATAGATACCGCTCACGATGAGGGTCTTGTTATCGAGGCTCTCCAGGCCGCTGGTGGACCGTGCAATGGCGCGATACTGCCGGTGTCGATGACGTCGACCGTGATGTCCTTCGATTCTCCGTCGACGGTCTGGGTCAGGTCGAGGGAGGGAACATAGGTGACATCCTTGACTCCGTTGACCGCTTTGACCTGCTTCGTCAGCTGCGCGGTATCGGTTTGCGGTGTGACCCCGAAGATTCTGGCGTCCACGGGTGAGCTGTGGCCGAGGATGTCGTCGAAGGAGGCGTTCAAGGAGGACAGGCCGACGAAGAGCACTGACCCCACCAGGACGCAGACGAAGAGCGTGGCGGCGGTGGCGGCGGACCTCCCGGAGTTACGGGCCAGATTGCGGGTAGCAAGGTACAGCACCGGAGTCGAGTGTCCCCGCTGACTCTGCCGATGAAGCCGATGATGGCGGTGACCAGCAGCGGAAGGGCAAGGATGGCGCCGATGGCGACGACCGTGCTCCCACCTGCTGTGATGAAGATATCGGAGGCCTGAACGCCGAGGGCGACTACGGCCGTACCGATGACAGCGATGATGACTCCTGCGACAGCGACCGCACATCCTTCTGCGTCCGGCCTGCTTGGTGCTCGCGACCTGTCCTGTGAGCGCCACGAGCGGTGAGATGCGGGTGGCTGTGCGCGCAGGGCGCAGAACGGCGATGAGGGTGACCAGCGTCCCCAAGGCGACGGTGAGCCCAAGGGACACCGGGGAGATGGTGAGCTGATCCGCCTTGAGGTCCGCAAAGATCCCCGAGGACACCGCGATGGTGCCGAGACCGGTCCCGAGCGCCGCGCCCAGGACGGAGCCGACCAGACCTGTCATGAGCCCAGTGCGCAACACGGCGAGCATCACCTGACGGCGGGTTGTGCCGATGCACCGCATGAGACCGATCGTGCGGGTCTGGCGCGCCACCAGCGTGCTAAAGGTGGTGGCGATGACGATGATGGCGACGGCCGCGCAGACTGGGGCCAGGAGGTTGATGATGCTCGCAATCGTCGTGCCGCCCGTCTGCGACTGGGCGCGTTGAGTGATGGCCTCGTCCCGGCTCTGAACTGATGCGGCAGGCTGCACCGTGTGAACGGTCTGAGACACCTTGGTAAGGAGTGCGCTGGCGTCCGTTCCCGGCTTCGCGTTCACGTACAGGCTGCGGTAGTCCATGCGAGCGCCCATGGCCTGGAGCTGCTCGGCGGTGGCGTAGAGGGCGCCGGTGTCGGTCTCTTTGCTGTCGGCCCCGGCGGAGATGACGCCGACCACCGTGCTGAGCGGACGGCCTTAGCATCGTCTTCATTCGTGGACGTGAGGCGGATGGTGTCGCCGATGCTCAGGCCCCGCTGCTCGGCGAGTACCGTGTCGATGGCGACTTCGCCGGTTGTCTTGGGGAGCCGACCGCTGCTCAGCGTGGTGAAATTGGTGAGCGCCGGGACGTCCTGCGCGGCGATCTGGACTCCGACGGAGTGGCTCAGTTGCTTGGGCAGGTCGAGCCGCAGCATGTCCCAGTGGGCGCCGCGGACCGAGGCGACGCCGTCAAGGGCGGAGACCCGGTTGAGGAGGTCGTCGTCCAGGGCTTTTTCAGTGCTTTTTGGCCCCACGACCATCCTGGACGACGACGTCGGCGTCGCTCTACGGACACCCGCGCGCTGGTCTGCGTTTGCGTGCGGAAGGAGTCGGAGATGATGAAGGCGAAGGCGATGAGGGCGGCGCTCATGGCCACAGCCACGAGGGCGGAGACGGTTCGCCGCAGGTCGAGGAGCGAAGGCATCAGCGGGCCTCCATTCCAGTGGCGTAGGGGCTGCCGAAGCCGAACATCTGGGTTGCGCTGGGAGGCGCGGCATGGCGTGCACTGTAGACCGCAGCGGGACCAGGGGTGGGGGCGACGGGTGGTGCTCGCCCCGGAGGTGCGGCGGGGCTCTGGTGCGCCTGCCGGGGTGATGGCCCGGCGAGCCGGCGTGGGGCGGCCCGGGCTGTGACGGCGTCGAATCCCGCAGTGGGGCCGGCCGGGATTGTCGGTGTCGTCGTCGGTGGTGCGGGCGGAGCTGCCTGGGTGGGAGCGGCGGGTGTCTGCTGGGCCGGGCGGGCAGTAGACGCGGTGTGGGTGCCGGGGTGTGGTGGACGGTGTCGTCGTTGGTGATGCGTCCGTCGCGTAGGGCGGATGATGCGGTTGGTGGTGGCTGCGGCTTGTTCGTCGTGGGTGACCATGACGACGGTCTGGCCCAGGGTCTGGCACATGTGGGCGAGGGTCTGTAGCAGGTTGGCGGCTGAGGCGGTGTCCAGGGCGCCGGTGGGTTCGTCGGCGAAGATGACTTTGGGGCGTCCCACGAGGAGCGCGGGCTACGCCACGCGCTGTTGCTGGCCGCCGGAGAGCTCGTTGGGGCGGTGGGATAGGCGGTCGGTGAGGCCCTAGGACTGAGATGACGGCGTCGTACCAGTCTCGGGCTGGTTTGCGGTGGGCCAGGCGCTGGGGCAGGAGTGATGTTCTCCTCGGCGGTCAGGGTGGGCAGCAGGGTTGAAGGACTGGAAGATGAAGCCGAGCTGGTCGCGGCGTACGGCGGTGACGCTGCTTTGTCCTTCATGCCCGACAAGTCCTGTCCGGCGATGAAGACGCTGCCTGAGGTGGGGTGTCCAGGCCGGCCATGCAGTGCAGGAGGGTGGACTTGCCCGAGCCGGACGGGCCCCATGATGGCTGCGAACTCCCTTCGGCGATGGTGAGGCTGACCGTGTCCAGGGCGACTACCTGGGCGTTGCCCTCGCCATAGACCTTGGTCAGACCGCGAGCCTCAACCACCTTTTGACGGTGGGACTGATGTGTGGAATCTGGTGCGGCATGGTGCTCTCTTCCTTCGGGTGGGGGCCGCGGCGGTGTGCCGACGGTCCCCGTGATAGATGAGTGGATGCCTAGAGGCTGAAATCGCGGAGAAGAACCGGAATACGTCGAAGGGACGGACTAGCAGTGGCGTCTCCGCCTTTAGGGTGAGATTTGGACCGCTGCTGATAATCAGTCCCGTTGGAGGGCGCCTGACGCCGGGCGAGCTGAGCGCCACAGGCGAACCGGATGAAACAGATCGGGGCCTGTCCAGTTTTCTGTGTAAGCGTTTTACAGGTAGGGGTTGATTCGGTCGGGGTAGGCGGTGGCGGGCTGGGCCAGGGCCTTGTTCCAGTCGGTGGTGATCTGTCCTTCGACGAGCTTGCCCTTGGCCCTGCGCTTGGATGCTGGCAGTCCTTTGTCCTTGTCGCGTTCTCGGGCTCGTTTGTCCACAGGTGTCGCAGATCGCCAGCTTTCGGCAGCTTGATCACCGCCTCATCGGAGGGGAAGTGGCCACGGTTCATCGGCGATCCTTGCGCAGCTGGTAGTTCGCAGTCTCGATGCTGTTGGTGGAGGGGGTACCTCCCACGAAGTGGGGGAGAGATGACACGCCTGAGCATCGGCCGGTGAGTCCAGGAAGAGGGGTGAATCGCTCCCAGGCCCGCTCCCAGGTCGTCACCGTCTGGGGGTACTTGACCCCTCATGTCGGACTCGGAGAAGTCGGTCAGAGCCTGCCAGGCGGCCTCCTGGTTCGGGGCGGTGCAGATCGGCCTTGAGAGCGGCCGCGACCTTCCGGCTCTCCCCGTAGGAGACGAACCGCATCCAGGGGCGCGGAACCGGGTGGACCACACAGGTGGGGACCGTGGCCTGGGGCCAGGACTGCCTGCGTTCGCCTCGGGAAGGCCGGTAAGCCCGTGACATTCCCCCGCGCGCTTCGCTTCCGTGGGGGAGGTGCCCCCCTTTACGATCAGCACGTCCTTGACGCCCCTGTGGTTGTGCCGGCACGGGCGCACACGTGCCGCCCTTCAAGGAGGCTCCTCCCGGGGCTGGGGCCCAGATACTTAAGCCACGTGCTTGACGGCCGTCCATGCCCCGCCCCGACCGCGATGTGAGCCGAGCGGGAGGCGACCCGGTCAACAGGCGCGGACCATCGGCCCGAATCGCGCCCGTGGTAGACCACCGGGAAGAGGACTCCTCCAGCGGGCGGCGCTGCCACTCCAGGACAGCATCGGCTACCGCGTCGGCGGGTCCTCGAAATGGTCCCCACGGACAGCTCCACGCTGAGCGTGGAGGCCAGGTGGTGCTGGATATCCCTGACGTCTCAATTCCACCGGCGCATCAGGCATGGTGATTCACACGCATCCAGGCCGCCCCGGTCGGCGCTGACCCTTGGCGCTACCCGGGCGCGGGGTGAAGGTCCCGGCCCGGTCCCGGGGCACCACAGGTCTCAAAGGGCCCCATCCTGACGAGTCCACCGTCTTGGACGTGGTCCCGTTCCTGGCGTTACCACGAGCCTGGGAGGTCGGCTCACCCCTGTCGTAACCCAGGTGCTCGCTCAAGCCAAGCGGCCAGGCCCCTCTCCAGGGCCTCCCTTGGTGCAGGGCCGGCAGCAGACCATCAGCCCCGGTCATGCTCACCTGCCCGGCACCAGGTCTGCTCAAACAAGCCATCCACAGCCCCAGCCGAGCGCAGCTGGCCGACCACATCCCGACCACCAGCAGAAGCCCTGTTGTCATCATCAGTAGCAGTCATCAGTGTCAGTCCTTCCACAAGGGCTTACACAAACCATTGAACAGGCTCCCGGACCGCGTCCCGGACCACTCTGCGATACGAAGAAGCCTGATAATGGCACCATCGCGCCGGGAACACGTGGAAGGGACGGACTTCGGCCGGCGTCTCCGCCTTTTGGGTGACGGTGACCGCTCAGCCGTACCCCGAACGTGGCCCTCAGTCTCTTCGACCGAAACTTCATAATCGACCCGGCCTCGTGTCTTCTGTGAAGTTTTCGGTCGAAGTGAGGTGCTGACCCAGCCGGATCGTGTTCCGGCTCTCCAGTTTGCGGCGGGCTGAAGATGTTTCGGTCCTCCCGCAGCGGCGGGCCAACCGTTAGCCTGACCTCGTGACGATTCTTCCAGCCGCCGCCCCGGCCCTGCCGGGGTTCGTGCTCCGCGACCGGACGCTCCTCATGGGCGTCCTCAACGTCACTCCTGACTCCTTCTCCGACGGCGGCCGTTGCCGCCCCCGAGGCGGCCGCCGTCCACGCCCGCGAGCTCATCGCCCAGGGCGCCGACATCATCGACATCGGCGGGGAGTCCACCCGCCCCGGCGCCCAGAGCGTCGACGTCGACACCGAGATCTCCCGCGTCCTGCCCGTGGTGCGCGCGCTCCTCGCCGACGGGACAGACGGGACGAGGCACTGCCGGCAGCGCCGTCATCTCGGTGGACACCATCCATGCCGCCACCGCCGAGGCCGCCATCGACGCCGGCGCCCACATCATCAACGACGTCTCCGGAGGCCTGGCCGACCCCGCCATGCACGGCCTCATCGCCCGCACCGGCGTCGTCTACGTCTGCCAGCACTGGCGCGGCGACCCCGAGACCATGGACCGGCTCACCGACTACCCCGGCGGCGTCGTCTCCGGGGTCGAGGCGGAGCTGCGCGAGCGCCTGAGTGAGCTCGACGCCGCCGGGGTGGACCGCTCCCAGGTGGTCCTGACCCCGGCCTCGGCTTCGCCAAGACCCACGCCCAGTCCTGGGACCCTGCTGGCGGCCACCTCCCCGCCTCATCGCCGACCTCGGTCAGCCGATACTGGTCGGCTCCTCCCGCAAGCGCTTCCTCGCCCAGGCCGCCGAGGCCGAGGCCACCCCGTCCAGCGCGACGCCGCCACCGCCGCCACCACCGCCCTGGCCGCCGCCGCAGGCGCCTGGGCCGTCAGAGTCCACGAGGTCCCGGCCAACCGCCGCCGTCCGCACCGCCTCCTCTGGAAGGAACATCAGTGAGCACCACCGTCTCCGCGACCACCGACCCGGATCAGCCTCGTCGGCCTGTCCGCCCGTGGCCACCACGGCGTCCCTGCCCTTCGAACGTGAGGAGGCCAGCTCTTCACGGTCGATGTCATCTCGACCTGGGGCAGCGCGGTACCGCCGTGGCCGCCGTCACCGACTCGGTGACCGACGCCGTCGACTACTCCCGCGTGGCCAACGGCATCGTGAGCATCATCGAGGGGAGCCGGTCAACCCTCATCGAGTCCCTGGCGGACCGGATCGCCGAGCGGGTCCCGTCCTTCCCGCGTCGGGCCGCCGAGGTCACTGTGCACAAGTCCCTCAGGCCCTCTCGACGTCGCCTCGAGGACGTCTCGGTGACCATCCACCGGGTGGCCGACGCCGCAGCCGGACACGGTGGGGCTCCTGCCTCCAGCCAGGCCGCCTGGGCCGCGCAGGCCGAGGCGCCGGTGGCCGTGTCGGCCCAGTCCCACGCGTCCCCTCCCTCCCTCAGCTCTCCCCAGTGGCCGCCGTCTCACCGGCGGCGCCTCCTCACGAGCCCCCTGCCGCGACTGCCGCGGCACCCTCGTCTCGAGGTCCCCGACTTCGCGGGCTCCTCCTCACAGGCGGCGACGCATCCCGCTGCCGCTGCTCCCGGTGGTGCCGACCTCCGAGCCTCCCATCACCCCGACGCCCTCGCCGGCCTCGCCGCTGGAGGCACCGGCCCGCTCGTCCTTCGCGGCCGCCGCACCTCAATCCCCACGCCGATGCCGGTCGAGCCCAGCGTTCCCGGCGGGGGCGTCGAGTCGACCCGGTCCTGGGCACCGGACTGGGCCACCGACGGCGCAGACTCCTCCGTCTCGTCGGACTCCCTCCTGGGCTCCCCGAGGCTCCCGAGATCTCGGAGGCACTCAGCCAGTCCTCCAGCGCGGCAGCCGGTTCCCACGCCGCATCGAGCGCGCTGGAGACCCCATCGACCAGCGCCCCCACCGCGGCCTCCGCCGGCAGGACCGCCGGTGCTGACGGATTCGTGAGCCTGGCGGCCGATGCGCTGGGATCGGTTCCCTGCTGTTACTGAGCGGAGCCCGCCGCCTCCAGCTATGCTGAGGAGGCGGCGCCGACTCTTCCGCAGGGACCTTGTCCGAGCCGACCTCTGCGGCCGATGACCTCGGCGTCCAGCTGCCCCACGAGGGCCGCCACGTGGCCTCCTCCGAGGAGGATGAGCGGCTGGTCGCCCCGCCGTCGACAGCTCCGCGGACCCTGCTGAGTGGGCCTCGTCGCCTCGGCGAGTCCGGCTCCCACAGCGGGGCAGCCTACAACCAGGCCGGTTATGCCGGGGACACTGCCCCCGAGACGGCGGGCTCCGACGCGGCCGGCCTCTCCTTCCCCGCGCCGGGCGGTGACGCCTCCAGCTTCGGGACTACCGACGCCAACGGATTCATTGACGCCTCCGCCCCGGTCTCCCAGACCCCGGCCGAGCTCGAGCCCAGTCCCTTCGCTGTCCCCGACGAGTACCCCGGTACCGTGGGCCAGGAGGGCGCGGCACCTGCCCATTTGGACGCCTCCTCCACCCAGCCCTCCGTCTCTGAGGACCTCTCCCAGCCCGCCGGCGGCTCGTACGCCGCGCCGTCGGCGCAGTCCGACTTCCTGGGCGCTGCCTCCCCGGCGCCGCACCGGCGGCTCCCCGCCGCGCCTGAGGTTCCGGCCGCTCCGGTCGACCCGCTCGCCGAGCGGCCCGCACGCCCCGTCGGCGTCGCTCTCGGTCTGGGCGCCAACGTCGGCGGCGTCGTGGACTCCTGCGCACGGCCGTCCAGAGCCTCACAGGCCGCCGAGGGCATCGAGGTCACCAGGCGGCGCCGCTGGCCCGTACTGTCGCCGTCGTGGCCGAGGGTGCCGATCCCCAGCCCGACTACTCTCAACACGGTGGTCACGGCCATGACGACCCTGTCCCCGCGAGAGCTGCTTGAGGTCTGCCGGTCCCCGGAGGTCGCGGGCCGGGCGCGTGCGCACCGAGCCGTGGGGCGTGCGCACCCTGGACGTCGACCTGGTGGAGGTCGAGGCGTCACCTCCACCGACCCGGCCCTGTCCCTGCCGCACCCGCGTGCCGCCCGAGCGCGCCTTCGTCCTCGTGCCGTGGAGCCAGGCCGACCCCTTCGCCGAGCTGGCTGGCACTCCGTGTCCGAGCTCGCCGAGAACGCCTCGACCGGGTGGCCTGCGCTGGCTGGCCTTCGACTGGCTCGAATCCGATGCTCTCCCGGACAAGCCCACCGGCTCCCCTACGTGGAGCCCCCTGGTGGAACAGGACGCCGCCGGCGCCGAGCCCGAGCTTGTCTACGACGCCACCCGTGACGAGTCCTCCGTGGCCGACTCTTTCCTGTCCGCCGACTACGCCGGCGGTATCTCCGAGGGCTCATCGGCCGCCGCGGAACCCACCGCCTCGGCAGCAGCCCTTCAGCGACCAGGCACCGGTCGAGTCCTCCCCTTCGGCCAGCCGTCTTTCGACGCCTCCAACGAAGTGAATGCCTGGTCCGGGCGAGTCCCGCAGATCGACTCCGCCCCATCAGGCCGCCTCGGCCCCTGAGGCGGCCGGCCCGCAGGGGCGCTCACGCCCCGGCCACACGGCCGGCCCGGACGAGTTCCCCTAACGACCAGCAGGATGACGCCTCCGGGGGCGCCTGAAGTCCCCGCTCCAGTGGAATGACGTCATCGGCGGTGGCGCCCAGGGACAGGTCCTCGCCAGGACGCCCTGATGCGGCGCACCCGCTGGACCAGTGCCGTCACCCTGGTTCGTCGCCGCCGCGGTGGTCTCCGGTGGCCGGTGACCTCCTGCTGCGCCACGTCGGCTGGGTCCCGGTCCTCTCCCCCTTGGGGGCGGTGACTGCGCTGGTCATCGCCGGTATCGTCCTGGTGTCTGGTCTGGCGGTCAGGCGCCTGCGGGCGCGCGAGCACACCTGGATCACCCCGACCGGCGCCGCCACCACGGCCGCCGCCGCCCAGGCCTCAGCCATCGTGGGGGCGGTCCTGGGCGGCGTCTACGGCGGCGGGATCATCCTGGCCTCGTGACACCGCGCTCGCCGGCCATGACTCACCTGGCCTGGACCTCGACCGGATGCCTCATCGCCCTGCCCTCGTGTGGTGCGTCATCGGCTTCGTCGTCGAGCAGTGGTGCTCCATCTCCGGTGACGGTGACGACGACAGCTCGTCCGGCACCTCCGGACGGGCCCCCTGAAGGACCAGGAGCTCCCGCATGAACAGGCCCGACACCGTGCCCAGTGCCGTCCCCTGTCACCCCGCCGTCCCTGACCCGGCCTCCGCCCGCGCCTGCGACCCGCCTGCGCCGCCACCCGCCGGAGCCGATCCCTTCGCCCCCGACGGCGTCGTCTTCCACCCGGTCTCGCACCGCCTCATCACCGCCCGTTTCCTGGGGGACCGGTATCGTCAGTGCCGTCCTCCTCATCGGCTTCGCCATCCCCGGCGTGCTCGTCTCTCGTGCGTTCTTCATCCCGGCGGCGCTCGCCGCGGTCCTGTTCGTCTGGCTGCTCTGGCTCATCCCGCGCCAGGTGCGGGCCATGGGCTACGCCCCTGGCGGACAACCACCTCCTGTGGCGCCACGGCGTCATGTTCCGCTCCATCACGGTCACCCCGTACGGGCGCATGCAGTTCGTGGACACCTCCCAGGGACCGCTCGCCCGCCGGCTGGGCATCGCCGAGGTCAGGTTTCACACGGCCTCGGCCAGTACCGATGCCACGATCAACGCGGGCTGCCGGTGGTCGAGGCGGAGAACCTGCGCTGGTCCTGTCCCAGCGCGGTGAGGAGAGGATGGCCGGGCTGTGAGCTCCAGCTGGGAGAGCAGGCTGAGGCATCCCGGAAGGCGAGGGCGGACGCCGCGGGGAGAGTGAGCCCGCCGCCTCCCGGGACCTGCCCCTTCCCGACAACGTCACCTGGCACCGGGTCAGCGTTATCACGCCGCTGCTGGAGGGCTGGAAGATCGTCACCGGTGTCCCCGCCTTCGTCACGGCTCAGAACCTCGACGAGCTGGGTGCGCGCCTATCGCTTCATCAGCGAGCACGTACTCCCCGGCGGTCAGGTCGGGTCCCTACCTGCTCGGCCTCATCGCGCTCATCGCTGTGTGGGTGGTGCTCGGGCTGCTCAGCTGGTGGCGGCGCGCTGACGCCGTGGACGCCGACGGCGCTCACACGCGCTCGGGCATCCTCAGCCGCAAGCTGCGCACAGCCCGTCTGCCTCGCATCCAGTCCGTCGACGTCGTCCACCCCTGCTCGGACGCCTCTTCGGCCTGGGGAAGCTGACCGTCGAGGTCGCCGGCGGCCGGAACTCGCGGGTCGTCATCGGCTTCCTCACCACCCGTGAGCTCCAGGCCCTGCGCGACCGCATCCTCGACCTGGCCGCCGGACAGATCGACATGCCCGGCAGCGTCGGAGGACGGCGCCGTCCACGGCAGGGAACGGGCCACGACACCGGTGGCATCGACGACTCGCCTCCACCGCCCACCCCCGAGGGCCTCACGCCGGAGGAAGCTGCCGGCTCGGAAGCCGCCCCGCGCCGCGCACCTCGCAGCTGCGGGCCTCCCACTCCAGGAGCACCCGCTCTACAGTGTCGACGGCGCCACCCTCCCTCGGCTCCCCTGCTGCGCCACCCCATGACCCACACGCTTCTGCTGGCGATAGTCGGCACACTCGTGGTGGGAATCCTCATCATCGTCACGGACTCGCATGACCGGCAGTGAGGCGCTGACGATCATCTCCTCCCTACATCACGATGGTCATCGCGTTGGCGACCATGGTGTGGCACCAGTTCAACAGTGCCTGGAACTTCCACGCCGCCGCCACCCCCAGCGGCATCCGCATGAGCTACGGCCTCACCGCCGAGACCTCCCGGACGCTGCCGCCCGGGCGGGTCCACGGCGTCGGGCTCACCGGGCCGATCCTGTGGCGCCGCAAAGGACTGGTGGAAGGTCGAGGTCACCGTGGCCGGCCGCGACGAGGCGCCCCCACGACGGCCAGACGCGGGAGATCGGCAACCCTGCTCCCTGCCCGTGGGGAGTCGGGACACCGCCCTGCGCGCGCTGTGGCTCGTGGTCCCCGACCTGGGCGTGCCCGATCCGGATACCTTGCTCAGCCAGGCCCTCACCGGCCGCGACGATGACGGTGTCGGCGACCCGCAGGCCCCGGCGGGCTCGGTCGAGCGCGGCTTCGTGCGCATCAGCCGCCGCGGGCGGATCTTCCGGCCCCTGACCTGGCGGCGTGCAGCCGTCATCCTCACCGACACCTGCGTCATCATCCGCCACGGCCGCTGGCGGCGGCGAGTCGCCGTCTTCCCCTACGAGCGCATCCAGTCCCTGCGTGTGCGCCAGGGGCCGCTGGCGCGCCGGCGCAGCCTGGCCGCACTCCGCTCGACATGGTCGCCCAGGAGGTCTCTGCCTCGATTACCAACCCCGACGTCGCCGACGCCAAGGAGCTCGAGGCGCGGATCAGTCGAGCGGGCGCTGCGCCGCGCCCTCGCCGAGCAGCTCGACCGATGGCTCGCGCGCGCCGTCGCCGCCACTCAGGCCGCTGATCCCTCGTAGGTCAGCCCTTGTGCTGCTCCGGGCCCAGGACCTCGCGCAGCCGCAGGGCCTGCTCGGCGGTGAGACGCCCGGTGGTCTCGCACCGCTCGGTGGTGGCCCTCGGCCAGCTGCCGGTAGGAGGCGACGACGTCGTCGAGACCCCGCCCTCGCCGTCGCGCAACGAGGAGAGCGCTCCAGGTGGGAGGCCACCGTCCCGGCGTCACCCCGCGAGACCGGGCCGGTCAGTCCCGCCTCGCCCTCGTGCAGGGCCCTGTCCAGGGCCGCCGTGAGCAGAGGGGCGAGCGTGGGCCGCACCGTCCTCGACCCCGGCGGCCGCCAGCACCCGGACGGCCTGCGTCACCACAGTCAGCAGGTGGTTGGCGCCATGGGCGAGGGCCGCGTGGTAGGTCGGCGCGCCGACTCCTCCAGGACGATGGGCTCCCCCGCCGAGCTCGACCACCAGCGCCTGCGCGATCGGAAGCACCGCGGCGGGCGCGGTCACGGCCATCGGGCAGCCGACGAGCCGGGCCACATCCGTGGAGAACCCGGAGAAGGTCATCGCCGGGTGGATCGCCAGCGGGATCGCCCCGCAGCGCTGGGCCGGCGCGAGCACCGCGGCCCCGTAGCGACCCGAGGTGTGGGCCACCAGCTGGCCCGGCTGCCAGCGCCCCAGGTCCGCCAGCCCCCGGACGAGCGGCTCGAGGGCGTCGTCGGGCACGGCCAGCAGGACCAGCTCAGCGCGCTCGACGATCTCCTCGACCTCCAGGACCGGGACACCCGGCAGCAGCATCTCGCGCGCTCACGCGAGTCCTCCGAGACCGCGTGGACGCCGACCACCTGGTGCTCCACCGCGCGCAACGCGCAGCCCAGGACCGCGCCGACACGCCCGGCGGAGATGATGCCGACGCCCAGCCGGCCCGGCCTGCTCGGAGTGGCCGCGGGGACGGAGGCCTGAGCCGCGTGCCCGCCGCCCACGCCGGGACCCGTGCTATCGATGTCGCTCATGCCCCGATGCTCTCATGCCCGCGGCTCCCGGCGGATTCGGCACCGCCCAGCAGGGCGACTAGCGTGGGGTGCGTGAGCACCGAATCCCGTACCGACGCCCGTTCCCGCCCCCCGATCAACCGGCGCGCAACCGTCCCTCGCCCGCAGCCGAGCCGATCTCGTCTCCGCCCTGGCCGAGTCCCCTGACCCGCGGGCGGTCGTCATGACCATGGGCGCCCTCCACGAGGGCCACCTCGATCTAGTGCGTGAGGCCGCCCTGGCGCGTCGGGCCGACCGGCACGGTGGTGGTCACCATCTTCGTCAACCCCTTGCAGTTCGCCCCCACCGAGGACCTCGACTCCTACCCGCGTGACCTCGAGGGCGACCTGATGGCCTCACCCGGACCTCACCGGTGCCGACGGCGCCCTCGGCGTGGGACGGCTCATCGTCTTCGCCCCCACCCCGAGGTCATCTACCTCCCGGGCAGCCGGCCGTGCGCATCGACCCCGGCCCCCATCGCCACCGTCCTGGAGTGGCCGTACCCGCCCCACCCACTTCGCCGGCGTCTGCCAGGTGGTGCTCACCCTCATGCACCTGACCGCCCCGCGCTGGGCGCTGTTCGGCCGTAAGGACGCCCAGCAGCTGGCGATCATCGAGTCCATGGTGCGCGACCTCGCCGTCCCGCTGGAGATCGTGCCGGTCGACATCCGCCGCGAGAGACGACGGCCTGGCATGAGCTCGCGCAACGCCTACCTCAGCCCCTGACCAGCGCCGTCAGGCCCTGGCCCTGTCACGAGCGCTCCAGGCCGGCCGGGATGCCGCCGCTCAGGGGGCCGGCTCCGGGGCCCGACCCGGCCCCGCCGACATCCGCCGCGCCGCCCTGGCGTCTCTGGAGGAGGCCGACGGCGTCGAGGTCGACTACGTGGCCCTCGTCGCCCCGGACAGCTTCGAGGACCTGGCCGACGCCGGCCTCGGCCTGCCGCGCAGCGAGCCGGCGGGGGAGAGGCTTCCCGCCACAGGACTGCTGGCCGTCGCCGCGCGCGTCGGCACCACCCGCCTCATCGACAACACCCTCATCGACCTGCGTCCCTGAGCGTCCTGCCCGCCTGGGCGCTTGCGCGGGCAGGCCGCCGCGAACCGGGGCCGACCCCGGCACGCCCCGCCGTCCGCAGTCCTGTCAGGTCGCTCACCCTGTGCCGCACCGTACAGTGCGCCGGGCCCACCGCCGTCTACGCTGTGCCGCGATGAGCGCCCGCACCCGGACGATGATGACGTCCAAGATCCACCGTGCCACCGTGACGCAGGCCGACCTCGACTACGTCGGCTCGATCACGGTGGACGTCGACCTGCTCGAGGCGGCCGACCTGCTGCCCGGCGAACGCGTCGACATCTGCAACTGCACCAACGGCAACCGCCTGTCCACCTCACGTCATCCCCGGCGAGCGCGGCGCCGGAGAGATCTGCGTCAACGGCGCCGCCGCCCACCTGGTCAGCCCCGGCGACGTCGTCATCCTCATCGCCTACTCCCAGATGTCCGACGCCGAGGCCCGCACCTACCTGCCCCGCGTCGTCTTCGTCGACGCGGCCAACCGGATCGTGGAGCGGGGCACCGACCCCGGCCAGGTCCCGGCCGACTCCGACGTCGCCCGCCTCCAAGGGCTGCGCCCCTCCGGCATCCCCTGGCCGACGCCCGCGCCTGACCCCGTCCCGCCGGCCGCCCGGTGTGACCAGGATCGGATGTGGTGCGGGCGTCGTCGCACTCAGGAGCCGCCGGGGCGGGCGGGCGCCGTTAGACTCCTTCACGTGACTGACGAGAGCACCCCCAGCCCCGACCCGATCACCACCGACGCCCCCGCCGACTCCCGGTCGCCGAAGTCGGCGATGTCTGCGGGCGATTCATCGGACCAGCCCAAGCAGCCCAAGGCCGACCCGGGCCCGGGCGAGCAGTTCGAGGTCCGCGCCGGCAAGCGCGAGCGCCTGCGCGGCGAGGGCTGGGACCCCTACCCGGTCTCCGTGCCCGTCACCACCACCATCGCCGCCGTGCGCGAGGGCTACGCCCACCTCGCGGCCGGAGACGAGACCGACGACGTCGTCGGCGTGGCCGGGCGCGTCGTCTTCCTGCGCAACACCGGCCGCCTGTGCTTCGTCACCCTCCAGGACGGTGCCGGCGCCACCCTGCAGGCCATGCTCTCGGCCAAGGCCCTGCCCGCCGAGGGCCACACCGCGCTCGCGGCCTTCAAGGCCGACGTCGACCTGGGCGACCACCTCTTCGTCCACGGCCGCGTCATCTCCTCGCGCCGCGGAGAGCTGTCCGTCATGGCCGAGCCCGTCCTGCGCGAGGGCGCCGAGGCCGCCTCCGCCGGGGACGACGACGTCGAGGTCCCCGCCTGGCGGATCGCCTCCAAGGCGCTGCGCCCCCTGCCCAAGACCTGGACCAACGAGGCCGGTGAGGCGGTGACGCTCTCGGAGGAGCAGCGCGTGCGCCGTCGCGAGCTCGACCTGCTCACCCGGCCCGCCGCCCGTGACATGGTGCGCACTCGCGCCGCCGTCGTGCGCTCCATCCGCGAGAACTTCTTCCGCCCGCGACTACCTGGAGCTGGAGACCCCCATGCTCCAGGTCATTCACGGCGGGAGCCGCCGCGCGTCCGTTCATCACCCACATGAACGCCTTCGACATGGACCTCTACCTGCGCATCGCCACGGAGATCTACCTCAAGCGCGCCGTGGTCGGCGGCGTCGACCGCGTCTTCGAGATCAACCGCAACTTCCGCAACGAGGGCGCCGACTCCTCCCACTCCCCCGGAGTTCACGGCCCTGGAGGCCCTACGAGGCCCTACTCCGACTACGATGGCATGGCCGAGCTGACCCGCAACCTCGTCCAGCAGGCGGCCCGCGACGCCTTCGACCTGCCCGAGGGCGGGGAGGTCGTCACCCCGGCCGACGGCACCGAGTACGACCCTGTCGGGCCAGTGGGACAAGATCGACCTCACACCTCCGTCTCCGAGGCCCTCGGTGAGGGAGATCACGGTGAGACCCCTGCGCAGCAGCTGGTCGCCCACGCCGAGAGGATCGGCCTGGAGATCGACGACTACGCCGTGGCCGGCAAGGTCGTCGAGGACATCTTCGAGGAGCTCGTCGGCAACAAAGCTCTGGGCGCCCACCTTCGTCTACGACTTCCCGAGGACACCTCGCCGCTGACCCGCTATCACCGCAGCAAGCCGGGCTTGACCGAGAAGTGGGACCTCTACGTGCGCGGCTTCGAGACCGCCACCGCCTACCCGAGCTCGCCGACCCCGTGGTCCAACGCGAGCGCTTGAGGCCCAGGCCCTGGCGGCAGCCAAGGGCGACCCCGAGGCCATGGTCCTGGATGAGGACTTCCTGGTGGCCATGGAGCAGGGCTTCCCGCCCAGCGGCGGCATGGGCATGGGCATCGACCGCCTCCTCATGGTGCTCACCGGCCAGGGCATCCGCGAGACCATCACCTTCCCCCTGGTCAAGCGGGGCTGAGCCCTCGAGCGGTCACTCGGGACCGCGAAATGCTTTTCGGTAGGCGCTGGGTGTGGTCCCCACCTGTCTGAGAAAGTGACGACGCAAGGTGCTGGCCGTTCCTAGACCCGTGCGCATGGAGATGGCCTCCAGAGACAGGCCGGTCGCCTCAAGCAGATCCATGGCGGCCAGTACACGCTGGTGGAGAAGCCACTGCAGCGGACTCTGCCCTGTCTCGGCGACGAATCTGCGTGACAGCTGCCGTTCAGAGAGGTGGGCGCGGCGAGCAAGATCCGCTACGCCGAGTGGGTGATCGAGGTGTGCCACGACCCAGGTGGTCAGTGCCGCCAGGCTGTTCTCCGGATGACGGGGGCGGGTTGCTGGTGCGATGTACTGGGCCTGGCCTCCTGCGCGGTGAGGCGGGACGACCATTCGCCGTGCGATGCGATTGGCTGTTGCGGCCCCATGGTCACGGCGCACCAGGTGCAGGCACAGGTCGATTCCGGCGGCGACCCCCGGCGCTGCTGGCCACATGCCCGTGGTCGATGTACAGGGACATCGGGTGTGACGTCCACGGCCGGGTAGGCTGCGCGTAGTTCCTCGGCGTCCTGCCAGTGGGTCGTGGCTGACAGTCCGTCCAGAAGCCCCGTTGGGGCGAGCGCGAAGGCCCCGGTGCATATGGAGACGACTCGGGTGCCGCCGGAGTGCGCTGATCGCAGTGCCTCGAGTACGTCATCACTGGGCGTGGTATGGGGGCTGTACCCGGGAACGACGATGGTATCGGCCCGGCGCAGAGAGGAAGGACCACCTACTCCTGCGATCTGGAATCCGGTGGACGACAGCACCTGGCAGCCATCAGATGTCACAACCTCGAAGGAGTACTCGTCCTCCTCAGGATGGCCGAGACCTGAGCGGCTGTGGACAGGTCGAAGGCGACGACGCCTGGCAGGGCCAGAGCGACAACGGCATGTGTCATGCGCACATGATGGCAGGAATTGCGCGCAGCGTGTCGTTTCTGCCACTCGCGCTCGCCCGTCGTGACGACCAGACTGCGGTGATGAGTCGACTTGTTGTCATCAACCTGTTCGAGCGGGGCGCGTGGCTGAGCATCGCCTCGAGCTCTCCGGCGTCGCTTGAACAGACAGGTATCGAGAGAAAGACAGGTGCACGATGAAGATCGTTACTGCTGGAGATGTCACACTCGACAGGGGCGTGGGCCGCTGTTGACCTGGCCCGCATCGCGGATGCCACGGTGCGGCTTCACTGGACCGACGAACCCTATGTCTGGCACACCAACGACGGCGTCGAGGTCTTCGTTGTTCTCGACGGAGCAGTCGACATGCACTACCGTGACGGGACCGGGACCCACGTGACTCGGCTGGAGCCCGGACGCATCTTCGTCGCCGAGGATGGCGACGAACATGTTGCCCACCCTGTTGGAACGGCCCGGATCCTCGTCATCGAGCAGGCGGGATCCATCTGACCACGCTGTTGTCCGCGGAGGGGACTCCCAGGACGACGCACCGTGTGTGTGGTGCGGATGGTCGGACAGGCCGCTGCGGGCGGTTAGACGCCGAACATCTCCAAGCGGCGCTGGGCGGACTCGAGCTCGGCACGCAGATAGGCGTTCTCCTGCTGGAGCTGGGCGATGTACTGGTCCCGCTGGGCGATCGCCTGACCACTGGACGACTCGGTGTCGCTCGGCGCGGAGTATGACGCACTGCCGTATGTGTTGACTCCGCTGCCCCACGAGCCGCCGCTCCACTGTGCTTCATATCCGGAGGGCTGCGTGCCGCCCTCCAGGTACCTCAACGTCTCCACGACGTGGTCAAGGAATCTGTCAACCTCATCCTGCTCGTAGCCTTCCCGGAACCTGGTGCCTTGGAACTTCATATTCTGCACGTCGTCAGCCGTGAGCACCTTGACGCCGGTGATGTCGGACGCGTACCCAGTGGAGTCCGATCTTGCCTGGAGAACCCTTAGCGTGCCGGCGATCTCCTCAAGAAAGCTGTCAACCTGGTGCTGCTCGTAGCCCTCTCGGAACTGGGTGGCCGTGAACCTCACGTTGTCCACGTCATTGCTCGTCAGGATCGTCATGTGTCCGGTTCCTCTCCGCGACTGTGTGGTAGTTGATGCGGGGGGCCAGGTCTAGACCCCGGTTGTCCCCAGGCGGCGCTGGGCGGACTCGAGCTCGGCGCGCAGATAGGCGATCTCCTGCTGGAGCTGGGCGATGTACTGGTCCCGCTGGGCGATCGCCTCGGCGTACTGGGAGCCGCCGGCTTTCGGCGCCGCCCGGGGCGTGCCGGCCTGGGCCGGGCGGTGCCGTAGGTTCCGCCGCCGTACGCCCCAGCGATTCCAGCACTGGTACCGGGCTGGCTGGAGAATGAGTTGGTGCGCGCCTGGGCCTCAAGCGCCTCCATGGTCGTGAGCACCTGGGCGAGGAATGCATCAACCTGGTCGATGTGGTAGCCCGACCACCGGGTGGTCGAGAACCGGATGTTTCTGACGCCCTCCGACGTCAGGAGGATCTCGGCCCGCCGGTGCGAGGGGCCCGAGGATTCTCGTGACGTGCCGAGTCGCTCCTCGAACTCCCGCATCGTGGTGGTCACGTCGTCGAGGAAGGCGTCGACCTCATCCTGGTCGTAGCCCTCCTTGAATGAGGAGACCTCGAACTTCACGTTGAGAACGTCGTCGGCCGTCAACAGCGTCATGCGCGTCTACCCCTTGTTGTGTCGCAATCCTGTCGGTGATTCCGGTCCTCGACTCGCAGCCCCAGGTGCTGCGCCAAGAGCGGCGCGAGCTCGGTGAGCTGCCCACTGCTGATGGTCACCCCAGCCAGGGAGCCGATACCGCTGACCACTCTCATCTCCATCCCGCGCAGGTCGACGTCGCTCAGACTTCCGCCGTGCAGGCGCAGCGTGCCCACCCGGCAGTCCTCGAAGCGGACTCGCCGGGCATCGATACCACTCAGGTCCAGCTCATCGATCCGGGTGCCCTGGATGAGGACGTCGCGCACAGCGGTTCCGGCGAGGTTGACAAAGCCCAAGCGGCAGTCCTCAATGAGGAGCGACTCGACATCGGCGTCGTAGAGCTCCCAGGCCCCGATACGCGAGTCGACCAGTTCCACTGTGCGCCATGTGGAGCGCGGACTGTCAAGGTAGGTGGCGCTCAGGCGTTCCAGGCGGCAGTCGACCAGCCGCGCGGCGGCCAAGTCGGTGTCGTTGGCGAAGACCTCCGAGAACCGGCAGCTCAGCAGGCTGAGCGCCGACAGGTCCGCGCCGCTCAGGTCCGCCTCGACCAGCTGCAGGTCCTCGACCATCTCACCTGCGGCGAACTCATCGGCCTCGCCGTCACGCAGACGACCCAGATCCGGTGCCGCGAGGACCGGTGGCCGCATCGAGGACAGGGGGGAGGCATCCTCGGCCGTGTCGGTCCGTCCTGCGGTCATGGTCCTGTTCTATCGCAGATCGGCTCCGGGCACCGGGGGTTCTTGTCCCCGGTTCCCGGGTGCGCAGGAGGGATAGGTGTCCATATCGGAGACAAAGGAGCTCGCAGGCTATCACTCCGCCGAGAAGAACCCTCGGAATCATGCGGATTCCTTTTCTGCGACTGAGGCTGATCGCTGACGCTGTCACCGATATGGACACTGAGGGCCGCTTCTACTCGAATCGGACGGTGGTGTCGGCCAGCATGCGCCGGCCGTAGCGGGTGCTGGCCAGGGTCGCCACCACCACCAGCGCCAGGCACGCCCCAGTACCAGCCAGTAGCCGCCGTCCGGCCAGCTGATACGGCGCTCCCGACCCCGCTGATCAGCGACCATGCGGTCAGCCACCCCAGACCGACGCTCATGACCAGGGCGGTGACCGCCGGCAGCATCGTCTCGTAGGAGATCATGGATCGCAGCGTCGCCACCGGCATGCCGACCAGCCGCAGCAGGCCGAGGACCCGCCGGCGCCCCAGCAGTGCCGCCACCGTCGAGACCCCGAGCGAGACCGCGGAGATGCCCGCGGCGATGAGGATGCCGATGTAGCCGAGCTGGGCGAACTGGTTCTCCATGGCACTGCCCCTCGAGGACCTGGATTGAGTGAGGTGAGGTCAGGGCGGTCCCAGGGCAGGCCGGAGGTGGCCAGAGCAGGTGCGGCCCGCTCGATGGCCCCGGGGCTGGCCGGGTCGGTGCCCACCAGGATGACGGGCGCGCCGTGCTCACGGGCGCTCGCCAGCTCCTCGGCGCTGACCGGCGACGGCGAGGCGGCCGCGTTCTCATACAGCCACCGGGTACTGATGCTCACCGCGCCACCCGGGAGCGCCACATGCGGCGCCCCGAGCGCCTCGGCCTTAGTCGGCCTCGAGGGATGACCCGATTCTGTTTGCCGTCACCGCTGATCCGTCCCACGGTCACCGTTGTCACCCGGGCACGGCGGCGAGCCGGTCGACGGCTCCGCTCACGGCGCCCTCGTCGCTGACCGCCGGCATCGCCTCGAGGCGTCGTGGGGCTCAGGTGTCCACTGCCCTGTGTCACGTCATGGGTCCCCGCAGCGGCCGTGATGGCCACGGCGAACACCGTCATGGCGTAGACGGCGGCGACGACACCCGCCACCGCCCGGAAGACCGCACGGGGGTGCTGAGTGATCCGGTTGAAGCCGATGACCTGCGCCGCCGAACGGGCCAGCGCCCTGCCGCCTCGCGCCACCCACCAGGTCAGGAGCGGCCCGGCCCTACAGCAGCCCCAGCATCGTGCACAGGAAGGAGGCGGGCAGTAGGTAGATGGTCAGATCGGAATCCTGATGGGCCACCGTCGGGGTGCTGATCAGCCCCGCCGTCCCCAGGGTGACGGGCGCCAGCGAGATGAGGCGGGGTCGGCGCTCGGTGCGCTCGCGGGACCCGCCCAGAGGACCGAGGTCGGCTCGTCGCGTGCGCCACCAGGCCACGGCCGCCGCCCCCGCCGTGGTCACGACGACGGCGAGGACCGCGTTGACCGGGGAGCGCAGCAGGTCGGAGTAGTAGAAGCGGCTGGTTCGCAGCGTGATCTGCCCGGCAACGGGGATCATGGCCAGGTAGAGGGCCACGCCCGCCAGGGCGCCGACGAAGGTGGTGGCCCCGATCTCCAGAGCCGCGGTACGGGCCACCTGCTGCGGTGTGGCCCCGATGAGGCGCAGCGTGGCGAAGCGCTCGGCCCGCTGCGCCGCCCCCAGGTCCGTGACGATCCCGACGAGCAGCAGCGCGGGCACGAGCACCGCGATGGCGCCGACGAGTGTGGCGATCCGATACGACTCGCTCTCGAAAGGAATGCCCTGGAAGGAGGTGACCACCTGGGGCGGGATGTAGAACTCGGAGGTGGCCACGGTCCCCAGGTCCGTCCCAACGACGGCCACCAGCGAGTCCGGACCCTCGACGGCTTCGGGCGACAGGACGCCCACCTGCTTGCCGTAGCGGTCGCCGAGCTGGTCGGCGGGAAGGGAGGCGATGCGCTTGGCCAGGGCCGGCGAGGCCAGGTACTCGCCCCGCTTCGGGACGACGTCGGACCCCGGGATCCTCACTGAGGTGGTGCCCGACTCCGGCAGAGCCACCCTCAGGATGGTGATCGGTTTGTTGTCGACGATGTCGACGTTGCTGGCGACGGCCAGCTCGCCGTCGGTGAGAGCATGGTCGGGTTGGAGGTCCGTGTGGTTCGACTGCTCGGAGGGGCCTGATATGAGGGCGGTGGACGCCCAGCTGGAGCGCATGCTGCGCTCGGGGAAGGCCTGAGCGGCGGCCAGCAGCATGAGGAACAGGGCCACCCCCACCATGACGCCGGCGACGATCCCGGCCAGGCGGCGCCGGGCGGACCGGTCGTTGGCGACGAGCAGCCGGGTCAGGGGTGATGCGGCTCGCGACCGGCTCCTCTGCCCGTGGTCTCCCAGGCTCGGCGGGCCCTGACCGGCTCGGTCCGGCCGCGGTGTGCGTGGCCCCAGGGGCCGATGCGACCGTCGCGGACGGTGACCTCCCGGTCGGCGTGAGGCGGCGACGCGCGCATCATGGGTGATGATGACCAGGCCGGCACCGCGGGAGCGTACCGAGTCAGGAGCACCTCCATGGTTCGTTCGGCGGCCAGGGAGTCCAGGGAGCCAGTGGGCTCGTCGGCGAAGAGGAGACGCGGGTTGGTCACCAGTGCCCGTGCGACGGCGGCCCGCTGCGCCTGGCCGCCCGAGAGCTGGGTGGGGCGCTTGTCCAGGTGCTCGCCGAGCCCCAGCTCGCCCAGGGTCTCGCGGACCTGGGCCAGCGCCCGCCTGCGCGAGGTGCCCGCCAGGAGCAGGGGGATGGTGACGTTGTCCAGGGCGGAGAGGTCCGGCAGGGAGCTGGCCGAACTGGAAGATGAGCCGAACTCCTTCAGGCGCAGGCGGCTGCGGGCAGCCTCGTCGAGGGCCGCGATGTCCTGCGACGCGTCGCCTCCGTGAGTAATCGACTTCCGGCATCGGGCACGAGGATTCCGGCCATGACGTGCAGGAGCGTGGACTTCCCCGAGCCCGACGGGCCGGTGACGGCCAGAACCTCACCGGCCAGGATGTCCAGGTCGACGCCGCGCAGCGTCACGGTCTGTCGAGCGCATCTCCAGGCCACGGGCGCGCACTGATGACCTCGCCCGGCAGGTCGGCCTCGCCCTCGACCGGGAGCGGGCGCGATGCCGGTGGTCGTGTTGATGGTGCGTTGTGACGGCGGTGCCGTTCGCGCACGCTCCCTCGCGCTGTTCAGGCGGGCCGCGGTGGTCTCCATCCAGCGCAGGTCGGCCTCGATGTGGAACAGGGCGTGAGTCGGCCAGCAGCACCGTGCGCAGGTCTCCGTCCTGCTTGAGGCGGGTCAGCTCACGCATGCGGGCCATGCTCGGCGCGCTGGAGGTCGAGGAGGCGTCCGGCGTCGTCGTCGAGCATGAGGGCGATGACGGTCTTTCGAGCGAAGATCGGCCTGGACATCACCGGCGGGGTGACCGGGGTCAGCAGCCACGCTCGACGCTCTGGCGCCCGGTGTCGGTGACCTCGATAGCGCTTGCGCTCCGGTCCCGGCGCCGGCTCGGTCTCGACCACCGTGATGAGCCCGTCGCGCACCAGGCGGGCGAGCGTGGCGTAGACCTGCAGTAGGCCAGCGGCTTGGAGGCGGCAGACCAGTGGTCCCAGGGCGTTTGAGGTCAGTATCCGTGCCTGGCCCGGCGCTGAGTAGCCCAAGAAGAGTGAGTCTGGATTCCATGTCCAGGACTATACGCTGAGTGTATACGCGCACGGCATACTCCGCGAGGAGGATGTGCACGAGCATGTCCTTGCTGCTGGGTGGGGCGACGTGATGAACGAACCAACAGGCCAGCCCAGGTTTGACAGACCCTCAGTCGGCACGTCCAGGTTAGGTTTACCTTTTGCATATCTGGGGTGGGGAGAGTAGATGTCGATTGGGGTCCTCGAGGATCGTCGTCCCCCCCGTTCTCAGAGGATGACGGAGGGGAGTGCTCGCGTGGCCGCGCGCCGTCCGGCCATCCTCCTGATCGCAGCCGTCCTGCTGGTCCTGTGCGTCCTGGCCTCCCTGTTCGTCGGCTCCTCCCGGATCCCCGCAGGCCAGGTCGCCCACTACCTGCTCCACCCCGACGCCTCCAACGTCAGCTACAACATCAACGTCCTGCGCTTGCAGCGCACCATCATCGGAGTGCTCGTCGGGACCGCCCTGGCGGTGGCCGGCGCGGTGATGCAGGCCGTCACCCGCAACCCCCTGGCTGAGCCCGGGCTGCTCGGTGTCAACGCCGGCGCCTCGCTGGGCATCATCCTGGGAACCGCCGCGCTCGGCGAGCTCGCGGTCCCCGACCAGCTGGCCCTGGCGGCAGGAGGGGCCCTGGTGGCGACCGCACTCGTCCAGATCATCGGCATGATCGGCGCCTCGAGCTCCTCGCCGGTACGCCTGGTGCTCATCGGTGTCGCCTTCTCGGCCTTCGCCGGGGCGGTCATCCGTGGCGTCGTGCTGACGACGCCGAGCCTGTTCCGCACCTTCATCGGCTGGGAGATCGGCTCCTGACCCGCACCGACATCCCCCTGCTGCCCATGACGGCCCTCGTGGTGCTGGGGACCGTCGCCGCCCTCCTTCTGGCCGGGGCCCTGGACAACATCGCCCTGGGTGACGACGTCGCCGCCGCCCTGGGCACCCGGGTCGGCCTCGTGCAGGGCCTGAGCCTCACGGTCATCACGCTCCTGTGCGCCGCCGCCACCACAGTGGCCGGCCCCATCGGGTTCGTCGGGCTCATGGCCCCGCTGACGGCCTCCTGGCCTGCATGGGACCCCACCGGGGCTGGATCGTGGCCCTGTAGCACTGGGCGGTCCCCGTCGTCGTCCTGGCCGCCGACGTCCTGGGCCGCGTCCTGGCCCGCCCCGGCGAGATGCAGGTCGGTCTGCTGACGGCCTTCGTCGGTTCGCCCGTCCTGCTGCTCCTATGGTCCTGGGGATGAAGGACCGGCCTCATGCGAGAAGAATCAGCCTGAACCGCGCAGCCTCTCCGGCACTTTCCCGCGCCGCCTCCGGCCCGAGCCGCAGCCTCCACGTGGGGGCCGACGCCGGACGCCTGTGGATCGTCGTGGGCCGCTGGTCGGCGCTCATCACCCCGAGCCATGCTCGTCGTCGGCCTCATGCTGCTGCTCTCAGCCTCGCGGTGGCCGTGGTCGCCCTGCGCCTGGGGAAGTTCCCCTCTCACCCAGGAGGGCTCATCGACGCGCTCCAGGGGCAGGGGGCGCAGGATCGTCCAGGTCGTCATCGTGCAGTGGAAGCTGCCCCGGATCGTACTGGGACTCGTGGCGGGCCTGGCCCTGGGGGCGGCCGGGGCCGTCTTCCAGACCATCACCCGCAACCCCCTGGGCTCGCCCGATCTCATCGGCTTCAGCACGGGCGCGCAGACCGGGATCCTGGTCAGTGTCCTCCTCCTGCCCGGCTCCATGCTCTCCGCCTCCCTGGCCTCCTTCATCGGCGGGCGCCGCCGGGGCGGTGACCTCACCTCGTCTCCCTGCGCGGCGGGTTCACCGGGCGCTTCATCCTCGTGGGGATCGCCATCAGCTCCATGCTCGTCTCCGTCAACCGCTGGCTGCTGGAACGGGTCGACGACGACGAGGGCCTAGGGGCCCTCAAGGCCATCACCGGCACCCTCGGGGCTGCTCGGTGGACGGTGGTGGCCCCGACCTGCCTGGCCGTCGGGGTCACCGTGGCCCTCATCCTGCTGGCCTGCCGGCACCTGCAGGTCCTGTCCCTGGGGGAGCAGGTGGCCACCATCCTGGGCAGTCCCACCTGCCGGGCCAGTGCCGTCCTCATCCTGCTGGGCACCGTGCTGGTGGCGGTGGTGACGATGGCGGCCGGGCCCATCGGTTTCGTGGCCCTCGTGGCGTCCCACCTGGCCCGCCTCCTCACCGGCTCTCCGCAGTCCCCGCTGCTGGTGAGCGGTTTGACCCGGGAGTCTTCTGCTGGTGGCGCCGACCGCTCAGCCAGCTGGTGCTCGAGTCGATGCCCTGAGCGTGGTGACCAACGCCGTCGGCGGCCTCTACCTGGCGGTGGCGCTGACCGTGGCGGCGCGGGAAGAGATCCCCGTGACTGGACCGATCGTCGACAGGCCCACCGCCACCCACCACCCCGCCAGACGCGCCTGCCGCGGCCGGGGCGAGCCTCGAGATCCGACTGGCCGCCCGGGGGCGACCGCATCGCCTACGAGCGTCACGTGGTCTCCCGCGACCTCGAGGTCGACATCCCGGCCGGCGTCTTCACCGCCATCGTGGGGCCCAACGCCTGCTGGAAAGTCCACGCTGCTGCGCGCGCGGCCCGGTTGCACCGGACCGCACGAGGGTGGTTCTCCTCGACGGCGCGGACATCGTTCGCCTGGGCACTAGGCAGATCGCGCGCCGGGTCGGTCTGTCTGCCCGCAGAGCGCCACCGTGCCCGGCGGCATGCTGGTGCGCGACCTCGTGGCCCGCGGTCGCTTCCCCACCAGGGCCTGTTCCGCCAGTGGTCGTGGCAGGACAGAGCGAGGCCCGTCAGGAGGCCATGGAGGATGGTGGGGGTCACCGAGCTGGCCACCCGCGCCGTCGACGAGGCTCAGTGGTGACAGCGCCAGCGCGTGTGGATCGCCCTGGCCCTGGCCCCAGGCACCGAGACGATCCTGCTCGATGAGCCCACCTTCCTCGGCCTGGCTCACCAGGTCGACATCCTCCAGCTGTGCCGCTAGTCATCAACGCCGACGGTCGCACGGTGGTGGCCGTCCTGCGACCTCAACCAGGCGGCGCGCTGCGCCGAGCACATGATCGTCATGCACGACGGTCGGTCCGCACCACCAGCTCCCTCGCGCACGATCCTCACCGAGGACCTCATCGAGGAGGTCTTCGCCTGGCGGCCATCGCTCCCCTGACCCGGTGGCCCGACATGGTGGTTCCCCGCCACCTGGGCGCAGTCACGCCAGCCGGCCCCTGACCCTGCCGCGTCCGCCGCTCCCGCCGACTCCGCCGGAGAGTCCCGGCACCACAGCCTTCTGCCGGTCCCGCCTCGGCAGGAACCAGCCGACTGCTCGTTCCCAGCAGGACGGACAAAGAAAGGAACACAGATAGATGAACGCATCCTCGCGGCGTGCCAGCCGCCTGAGGCGAGGGGCCTCCTCGCCGTGCGGCAGCCATGGTGCTGAGCACCGGGCTGGTGGCCTGCGGCTCCTCCAACAGCTCGACATCCGCCTCAGCAGCCGCATGGCTCCAGCAGAGGCTCGCGCTAGCCTCAGCTGGCCTCCGGTGCCGCATCGTCCGCCCTCACCAAGGCCACCTGGCCGAGGTGACCATCAAGGGGACGACGGCGTCGAGACGTCGGAGCTCAGAGCCCAAGAGCATCGTGTCCACACACCTCCGTGACCTGACCCGGATCGCTCCTGGCCCTCGACGCCCCGGTGGTCGCCCTCGACGCCGGCCAGAAAAGAAGGATGAGGAGACCGACGACAACGGCTGCTTCACCGCAGTGGTCCAAACGGGCCACGACCGACAGGCGTCAAGGCCATTGAGCGGTTCCGAGACAGCCTCGCCCAGACGGTCGCCAGCGGCAACCCCTGACCTCATCATCGTCGCCAAGACGGGGCAGGACTCGGCCGTCAAGGTCGTCGACAGCCTGCACGCCAGCTCGAGGTACCCCGTCCTCGTCATCGACTACGGCTCGCCTCCTGGCAGGACGTCACCAGACCCTAGGGGACAGGCCACCGGTCCCGCCAGGCCAGAGGCCGACTCCGTCATCAAGGACGTACACCACCAAGGCGGAAGGCCAAGGGCACCATCGCCGTCCCGCAGGGCAGGACGTCAGTCTTCACCGTCCCCAGGGGACGGCACCAAGGGCGCCAACGCACCTTCACGAGGAGGCCCCGCAGGTCCAGCTCCCTCAGGACCTGGGCTTCACCATCGCCACCGTCCCCGGCAGCGATCGAGGCGACCAGTCCATGGGTGATCGCGAGGACGTCGTCCAGGCTCTCGCCGGAGAACGCGCAGGGCGGGACTCACCGGTGAGAACTGGGTGGTCATCGCCGCCGGCTGACGGACCGCGAGAACGCCGTCACCAGCAACGAGACCTTCGCGTCGGCGGCCCCGGTGACCGGCGGCAGGTGCACATGCCCCTCGATCCTTCCGGTTGGACTACTACTCGGCCCTCGAGATGCTTGAGGCCCAGTCCAGAAGAGCCCTACCCCAAGACCTCCCTGAACCACTGACGACCTGAGCATTGATGCGCTGGTGCCCCGGGCTCTCGGCCGGGGCACCACGTCATATCGATGACATCGACCTTCACGCTCGAGGCACTGCTCAGGGCGGGCGCCTCAGCTCCAGGCGACCGAGTAGTACTGAGTCTCCTGGAACTCGCGGATCCTCACGCGCGCCCTGCGCCCGATACCGGACTGCTTGACGCCGCCGAAGGGGGCGGCGGGATCAGATACGAGCCACGAGTTGACGCCGACCATCTCCGACGCCTCCATGCGCTCGGCCAGGCGCAGCGCTTACCGAGATCGCGGGGAGGCGTAGCCCGACAGCCCGTAGTCGGTGTCGTTGATCCACGTCAGCGCTCGTCCTCATCGTCCCAGGTGACGATCGACGGGGCGACAGGGGCGAGATCTCGGTGCGCACGATCTCCGCGTCGGGGGCGACGTTCGTCAGGACCCGCACCGGTACGAACGCCCCCGGAGACTCCTGGGCCAGGAGGACTCGGCGCGAGACGACTGCGCCCCCGGCCACCGCCCCGTCCGCATGGCGTTGAGTCTTGTCACGGGCAGCCGGTGTCAGCAGGACCGATCTGGTTCGCCTCGTCAGCCAGAGCCGGCCCGACCTTCAGGTCGCGGACGACGGCGAGAACTTCTCAGTGAACTCCCTGGGCGACGTCCGGATGGACGTAGAAGCGGTTGGCGGCGGTGCAGGCCTCACCCCGCCCCTGGAGCTAGCCTGGACGGCGCCCGTCACCGCGGCGTCGATATCGGCGTCTGCCGCCACCACGAAGGCGCGTTCCTCCGAGCTCCATGGACGACACCGCACCTTCTCGCGCCTGCTTCATGAGTACACGGCCGACCTGGGTCGATCCGGTGAAGGAGACGGCTCGGACCCTCGGGGGTCCTCGAGGCCACGTCGTCGATCACCTCCACGGAACGGCTCGAGGGCACGATGTTCACGACGCCCGCCGGCACGCCGGCCTGGAGGACCAGATGTCCCAGTGCCACCGCCGTCAGGGGCGTGAGGGATGCGGGACGGAGCACCACCGTGCACCCGGCGGCCAGGGCCGGGGCGACTCTTGCGAGTCCCCATCGCCGCGGGAGAGTTCCAGGGGTGATCTGGCGACCACCCCCGATCGGCCGGTGCGTGACGATCGTCCGGGTCCCGCCTGCCGGGGAGGAGCCGAAACCGCCCTCGGTGCGCACCGCCTCCTCGGAGAACCATCGGAAGAACTCCGCCGCGTAGAGGACCTCCGCCCTGGCGTCGTCCACCGACTTGCCGTTCTCGGCGCTGATGAGCGCCGCGAGGCTCCCTCGGCCTGTCCACCATGAGGTCGAACGAGGGTCCGCAGCAGCTCGCGCGCGCTGCCGGGGCAGGGTGGCGCTCCATGCCGGCAGCGCCTCGAGGCGGCGATCGACGGCGCGTGCGGCATCCGCCGGAGTCGCATCCGTGCAGCGTGCGAATACGGCGTTGCTGGCAGGGAGTCGACGACGTCAGAAGGTTCCCGCCGTCGGACGCTGCCGTCATCCGCCGCCCAGGGAGCATCCCTCCTCAGGACGGATCCTGCACAGGTAGTCGGCCAGAGCCGGGTGGGCTCCAAGGGTCGTGTACGCCGCCGCCGTGCCACTGTCGCGCCGGGTCGTGTGTCAGCCGTTGTTGTCCCTGGTATCACTATCGCCTGCTGGGCATCACGGAGACCCGCGGGCGACGTGGGCCTCGGCGACGCGCTTGACGGCCATCGTCGTCGCCGCGGTGCGCAGCGCGAGAGGCCCGTGATCCTTGGAAGTCCGGACCTCATTCCAGGCCTTGTCCATTCCTGGTGCGCAGGCGCTCGTGACCTCCTGCGGTCACCATTGGGACTGATTGGCCCTGCACCACTCGAGTAGGACACGATGACGCCTCCGGCGTTGGCGAGACTCTCGGCGACGAGGATCCCCTTGTCGGCCAGGATCGCATCGGCCGCGGGCTGTCGTCGGGCCGTTGGCGCCCTCGACGACCAGCGGCATCGATCATCGGCGCGGTCTGCTCGGTGATGACCCCCTCGACGCGGCGGGGCGAGAGAGAGAGAGGCATGGCGGCAACAGCACAGGTC
>BNJS01003434.1_pt1 | contig 58332 bp, 48 predicted proteins | sample 8540461 | NCBI WGS metagenome assembly BNJS01 (sample SAMD00202454, study PRJDB9452) | human saliva metagenome | isolation source: human saliva | place: Japan
AAGGGCTACACAGAGGCGTACCGGATCCGCGATCCCGCTGGTCGCCAGGACTTTTCGATTCCGTGACCACTTAAAGGGTTATTTTTGGTTTCTTCGCGTCTGAGCGATCGCTATGGATAGATATTCGTACGGGTAAAGTTTCTTCCTTGCAGATAGATATTACGGCCTCGCACTCGTTATTCAAAGTTCGGAGACTTTTAAAAACGTATGGAAACATCCCCAGTGACCACCGTACTTGAGAATTCCTAATATGTATCAATGGACGTGGTTTTGAAACAGCCTAAAGGAAACACTAAGTGGTTACAGGTCCTGGGATCAGAGTTGTCTCGCTCAAGAAGTGAGAACTTATAACTTTGGGGATGTGTTGGTAAGAACTTCTAGCGTAGACCCAGGCATCCTTGTCCAATGGTGAACTCTATACGATTATCACTAATGGGACAACACGGCAAGCAAGGATGTCTTGTAGCCATTGTTGCTGGAACCAAATCCTTGGATGTCTGCAAGGTATTGGATAAGATAGATGAAGAAACGGAAGCCGTGAAGGGTCTGTGGACTTATCCGATGACATCGTAAGATTGTAGGCATTGTTTCCAAGGCTAATGAGTGATTGATAAACTTTCATACAGAAACTTGCAAATGATGCCGTGCAACAGATGAGAATAGTATCGCTGGGTAGCTTTACAGCAAGCAAATGACGAAAGAGAATGCGAAGTTGAAAAGATAGCGTATCAACCACTGACTTTTGAAAATGAGACCACGTAGTGAACTGCTGGTAAAGTAATTGCCTGTTGTTCCGTCATCGGAAAATGGACTGATGAACAGGAAGCTAAGAGCAAAATACTGTTCGAGGTATCCTACAGCTAGAAGGCTTATGGTTTATCACATTCGCTAAGAATGATTTTGCTAGAATACTATCAAAAGATGCAGCAGACTATCTGGTACAGCAAAATGGTATAACGTCTTAGGCTGACTTTCATTTACTGTGTCATTCTTTTCAGCTTTTCTACGAGCATTACGAACGCCTTAACTTTTATAGTAACGAATCTGCAAACGCTGCTGCGGAATCGCTAATGCAAAATAAAACTATTTAGGGCTAACTTAAGAGGTTGTAGATAAAAGTTTCTTTCTTTTTTAGACTTGCCAAACTATGTGCCTTTCCTAAATATCTACTGTCCCGATTTCTTGTTGTCTATTCCTTATAGAAATAAGCCTGTATAAATGATAGAGCCGGATAAGTGATTGCAGTATCCGGCTCTTGTTCAAATCCGCCTAGCTCCAGGACTCGAACCCCTGCACAACATAAGTCACTAGATCTCAAAGTCTCTGGCCGCGTCCTGCCAGATTTCCGCCACAGGCGCATAACGACTGAATGCGCAATGTTTGGATATGGCAAATGTTTGGAAATTCTTTTCTTTTATACACCTTTTCTACCTATATAAATTATGTTGAAAAAAAGTCTTATAATATTTGATTTATGGGTGGAATTAAATGTATATCTTTAAAGAAAGGTTTGGTTACTAAATAAATATCATGAGTTTTAATGTTGTTACGATATCGTTCGAGAATGAAGAGGGCTGGTTTTACAGAGCCAATAACTATTATGTTAACAAAATTATTCTTTGCTGCTATTAACGATTGACAATGAGAAAGAAGACGTTATTAACAGTTTTATGTATGGGAGCTTTGTATGCGTCGAAACAAACATTTTACAATGGTTACAGGGAGACCAGTGTGATGATGAATCAGAAAACGGTGTCCGTTAAGAGCACTCCTACTAAGAGGCTTTGAGTAAGGACCAGGCGTGCAGCTGTTTACTCATTACGTCTATGTATAATACAAAGACTTTGACAATAATTATATCTAAGGTCATTGCTGAAAGTTGTTGAAGTTGGAAAACTACATGTGATTATGAATATGATGCAACAGATATTATACAGGAATTGGTTATTTTCCGTTTATAATTAACTCAAAGATGGTTAATCTAATGCTCATAAGGTTCTTCGTGTTGAGCATGGTAACTAACTAATTATCAGTATACTTTCTTAGTATGGGTATAAAATGTACCAATAAGGTAGGGTTATCAAAGGTTGGTAACAAACGACGAGATTAAGCAGGTAAAATATAAAACATAAAGATTCTTCAGAACACTCCCAGTCCACTCCTTTTGGGGATTGGGGCTTCAGAAGGAATGCTATCATCTTGCTTACCAAACTCAATAATAAACCATCACTTACCTCGTGAGAATACTTCAAGTAAAGAGCTTTATAATCTGGGTCAATACCGAACTCCGTCATTTGTTTGTCACGGTCGTACATTGAGCGAAGCGAAGGCGGACTGACCATCATTGATGAAAGCTCGGAAGAAAGACATACCAAACTCCCTGTTACGGTCACTTTACTACAATAACATTTGAGCAGCACTTCATATATTTAACAAACTCATTTGCTGCCGAGAAAGACGCTGCGATTGGTCAGTGATGACTGGCTTTTTGCCAACGGATACCCTTTCACAACTTGAATATTCTGGTTGTAACGCAGAAAGTCGTTATGACCTTTTCCTGTTTTTATGCTGTATGTAGCCAACGATGGTTCCTTGTTTGAAACGTGCGTAATCTTTCGGCGTGAGGTGAGATTACCACCTCATTGTTGCGCGTCAATAATCAGTCCGTTACAAGGTTACGAAGGTGAATAGAATAGCTCCGTCCAAGATTACCAGCACCAATACTATTCTGGAAGGTTTCACAGCGTACATAGTGTGTATCATCAGGACTTATAGTCTAAGCCGCTTGCAATGAGGGTAATCGGTCTTAAGATAAAGACGTTGAGCGAATCAGGTAATTCTTTGGATGAATCATGTACCGCGACCAGTAACGACCTACGTTGAAAAGTGTACAGGTTGACGTGTCCATCCTTTAGTTCAGATAACATATTGGTCATAACCTCAAACTGTTGCTTGGCTGTCATAGCGTTGTCAAACTGGCGTGCATAACGACATGTACCTCCTGCCAGTCTATCCCTTTCTGTGAGAAGAAACAGTAATGCTCATCAATCATTCCATACAAAAGCCTCAAGAAGTTGCCTTGAGGACTATCGATTGCTGGTCGTTGGTGACGCAACTTGTCGCGGTACTGAGTGGGGACAGTGCTGAATCCGGTAAGTATGGAAGGAATGATATAGCTTTCTTGTGGGATGAACTTATTGATTGAGAACTTACGAACAATACCGATTACGAAGAGATTACTCCACATGCTGGCACCAAATTGAATTCGACTTTGCCTGCTGATAGTCGCCAAGGTAACCTATGCGGAATAATCGTATGACGAACTGTGAAATCAAGGGTTAGCAACTGGCGAGTGATGGGGCAGATGCAGAGTTGGCGACAACAAGATTATGGTCTTAGTTGTCACGGGTAAAAATCTCGTAATAACTCTGTCCATAATTGGGCGGAAAAGCCAGTCAAGCCCGGTACTTGCATAACAGTTGGAAAGGAAAGATTTCGAAGACAAACGGTGAGCAACAACAGCATTCGGAGCAATATTCACTTGTGCATAAACGTGCAGGATTGTTAAATTACGCATATTGTAGGAAACCGGGAGTCGTGTATCCAACTCCTCCACCAACTGGTGTAGTTCTCCTTCTCCAATGTTCCATTCCTAACGCATATTACCCATGTATTGAAAGTTGTAAAACCACCCAACTCGTTGTTATTCTCCCTTCGATTACGTACTGATAGTATTTGTGCCTGATGTGCGATTCCCATGATGAAACGGTTCCGTTCTCACTTTTAAGAATGAGAGATATAACAGTTCTGTTCCTGTATATTCTTCGGGTGAAAGATAGGTGTCGAGTGTTTACAGCACCCAATTCCTTTCATCTGTGTGGTGATAACCTTGTTACTACGCAGCAGTGTGTCCTGCGCAAGTGTGGTGTCGATATTGTGAAAAGGATTATTGCTGACCAGCTAAATAAAGACTTTTTTGGGTTCATAGGCGTACTGGAAGGAGCGTCGTATAAAGTGTAAAGTCAAATCAGATATTGCTGTCAGAAGCTTTAGTGATAAAGTGGGTCAAGCGTTTATAAACTAGTCTTTGAAGGAGGGGACATACGGGAGCAGGCGTCCCTTTCTCAGTCGTTATTTATCGTGCAAGTTGTTTATTCGTTGTCGAAGAGGCTTTAGCTGACCAGTAATCTCATCGATGACCCGCTGCTGAGATCACCTGCATCGACTGGAGGTGTCTCCTCCTTTTCCACAGCTGGAGACCCTCTTCTTGTACATCATCTTCATTGCTCTCGCCATCAGTCCTTTCTCCTCCCTCAGGGAAAGCGTGTTGGCCCAGCTCTTCAATCTTTGTCAACTGTCCAAGTTGTCCAAGCGTTTCACCTCTTCGCCTTTGAATCCCTTCACGCCAACAAACTGCTCTTGCATCAATCTCCTCAGTGCCACGTGCCGCATCAGCACCACCATGGGTAATCTGTGGCTGCGAGGCAGGCAACATCGGTAAAGCAGTACCATCTGCAGAATCAGGATTGTCACCACTAAAGTTCTGATGACGCCCGTACTGGCTTCCATCTGGAATCGCTTTCAGGTATGGATAGCTTGATTGTCGGCATCGAAGATGACAGCTGTCCAAAGGCTTTAATACAGCATCAAACTTCTCTGCGAGAGAATGTTATCTTCGTAGTGGTTGGATGCGTCAGTTGGTAATATAGAACTCTCCAGTTCTTCAGTATCACAAGGATGCTGTCTTGATCAGAGAACTCTCCAGGTAACGACCATGGTCTTCAGTAGTTGATACGTGTTGACATCTGGGTCGAACCACACCTTTCGTCCACCCAATGTAGGTGTCCGTGGTCTCTTGAGTGAGATACGATGATGCTCTCTTTGGTCAGCAGATTACCCTTTGCAGCACGTCCTTTAATGAGAATACTGCAAAGTCACGCTCCCATGAAGATGTTTTCAGCTTTTGCTTATCTGGGTTCGGATCGAAATGCAATCTTTTATCAGCTCCGCCCTCACCATTAGGGTTGGCGGTGAGGTAAGTTAATCTTTGAACCCGGCGTACCGAGGGTTGCAGTCATGTCCTTATCGCGTGTGATAGAGTCACACGTTAGAGAGCGTTTGATATAAGTAGGGTCCGTCTTTCCGTCACGATAAACGACGTTATCGATCGACGCGCTTATCGTTCTTCTTAAACACCTGCACGTGATAGCACGCTTACCAACAAACGCCTTGTCGGCAGATTCGGATGACCTTGTACTTTCCATCACGGTAGAAGATAATCCCGTCATCGAGGTCAGGCAGTTCTGAACGAACTCAGCCTTCTGAGACCCGTACCAATGAAACCTTCCTGACCGAGATCGATATGTCTGCTTCTCGATGGCATCAACCACCTTAGCAGCAACAATCGTGTCGAGGCTCTTAATCTCTGTACGACGTGGATGAGTCGACTTTCCCGTACTTTCTCTTTCAAGATTAGTGTGAACCGCTCGATGAGTGACGCGAACCATCTCGCTAAGGTCCTTGTCAATCTCGGCAGTCTCTGCCTTAATCTTCTGAATCAGTTCGTCAAGCCTTATCCTTGTGATTGAACTGCAAAGATACGCTGCATCTTGATTTCCAAGAGCGGATGATGATCGATCGCGTGTCACCTCACGGATAAACGTCTTCTTATATGGCTCGAGCTTTTGGTCGACCGAGCTTACAAACTTCGTCGTATCCTCAGCAGCTGTTTCGAGACTTACGCTCGCCCATAGATGCGGTCCTCATTGAAAGATACACGTTCCGGAAAGAGTTGCAGAACAACTGTTCTCTAATTCATGCTTGCGAATCTCAACTCTAACTTTAATAAAGCCTTCGTATGTTCAGCAGAATTACATATTTCATCTGAAATATAATTAAGAACTCTGGTTTGTTGTGCTCAGTTGACACAGCAGTTCAGCGAAAATATTTATCTCGCAATCGGTGAAAACATAGAGACATCAATGTCTTGTCACTTGACGTACCTGGGTAGATGAAATTTGAATCTCCACCTCCGAAACAGTCATATCCTCTACTCTGCTGCGAATCTTTAGCTTACCTTTTCAACAGCCTTAGTAATGGACTCTTGGAGCGTGTTGGCGGTCTTTGTAAGGAACCTCACAGATGACGAGGGTTTGATATCGGTTCTCTGCAACTGCGCGCACCTTCAGAACATACCACGCTGACCATCATTATATTTGGAAACATCAATGCTACCGCCTGTAGAAGTCTGGATAAGTGAATTCCTCGCCACGCAGATAGTTGATAACTGCATTACAGATGTCGTTGAGGTTATGTGGAAGATCTTGGATGACAAACCAACCTGTGCCCTCCACCTATTGCTAAAAGCAGTGGGAACACAAGGAAGCGTAATTGGCTCTTTGTTTCTGCCGTCATAAAAGTTGCCATTCAGTTGTCTTAGGATTGAAAACAGTCTCCGTAAACTTTGATAGACGTGCTCAATGTCGTGGCGCGGCAACACGGTCTCAGTGAATGTTTCAGTTACCCTGCATGTCGATGAGTACAGGTCCTTTTCGCGCAATGCGTCACCAATAGAGCATCACCATGTGGGTGAAATTGCGTCATTATGACCGATATTGCTACCTTGTTATCGTCCATCATCCATTCGTTTCATAGAATGGAGAATACGGCGTTGCAGGCACCAAACCATCTCCTCGTGTGATGCAGCACGTTCCAAGATTACGTAACTGGCGTAATCGAACCAGTTTTTGTACATGCCAGAGGTGACTGCACAGCGAGCATCAAACCCTATCAACAGGTTTATAATCAGAATGAATCCTGTCTGGTATCTTCTCACTCGAGATATGATCCGTCAAATCTTTTATTTCGTCATCATATAGTTCTTGTTTATCACGTAAAGGCAAAACACCATAAGACTACCAAGTAACGAAAAAATGTAAATAGGCAAATTATAGTTTGTTCAAATGTAGCGGGGTTGGCTTTTCTGTTTGCAACCTACTTTGTTTTACTTGTGCCGCCTTTTTTCAAGTTAGGTGGTTGTTATGTTTAGGCAGTACTTTCCAATAGATTGGGTCAACCTCCGCACCATTGGTGGGGCGTTGCTACACACATGTGGTGCGGAGGCTGCCTCTCAGCTGTTGTGGGCATTAATAAGTCTGTTGAAAATGTGAAAAGTTCATGGTTGTCGGCACATTACTATATCGTGAAGGTAATTGTTACGAGTAGCACCAACCTCAAATAAATCAAAGGACAGACTCATGAATAATCGATTTAGGATAAAGTTTAAGTAGTAAACTATCCTTATTCATTAAAAAGCGTAACACGGTAAAATTAAGGTATAAATAGATTATTATGGCACAAGAGGATGTTTTCAAGAAGATTGTGAGCCACTGCAAAGGTATGGTTTCGTCTTCCCAAGTAGTGATATTTATGATGGTTTGGCAGCTGTTTATTACGGTCCAGAATGATTGAACTGAAAATAATATCAAACAGAACCAATGACGATCATGGTACTGCTATGTATTGTTGGTATCCCGATGCCTCTGTCTTTGTGCTGCCCGACGGTATGGAAAGCGACGGTCACGTTGATGCTGCGACGCCGATGATTGATAACCGTGAGTTCAAGAGCGTTATCGTGCTGATAACCTTATTGAAGATCGAGTTGGTAAAGCGAGGAGGAAAGATTGAGAAAGAAGTCGCTAAGGCTGCCCAAAGAAGTTTGGTGATGCTTTTCGAGTGAGGCTGGAGTTCGCGTGAGACCAACCCACGTGTTCTTGAGAAGTCTGAAGAGGCGTGATGAACTTCACCGTACACGCTATACTGAAGAATATACGCCCAGACTTGGAGGCTGTGAGCAGATTATTGCTTGATGAGGGCATCGTTGACCCAATCAGCGGTGCGCAACTAACTGGACCGACGTTCGTCAGTTCAACCTTATGTTCTCTACTGAGATGGGTGCTTCTGCTGGGGCTGCAAAGTCGATTTATCTCGCCAGAGACAGCACAGGGTAACTCTTCAGTCAAACTTCCTCAATGTTCAGAGAGACAGGTCGTATGAAAGTGCCATTTCGGTATCTGTCAGATTGGTGAGGCCTTCCGTAACGAGATAGTTGCACGTCGGTTTGTGTTCCATGTGCGTGAGGTTCGAACGAGATGGAGATGCGGTTCTGCACCAGCCAGGAACCGAGGACAGAGTGGTTTGCAAAGTGCTGGAAGAAGCATCGTTTGGCATGGCACGAGGGTCTTGGTATGGGTGATGATAAACTATCGTTTCCACGTAAGCGAAGTTGGCTCCACTATGCTGTTCGCAACGCTGATATCCGAGTTCCATGCTGCATTCCGGCTTTCAGGAGTTGAGGGTATTCACTCTCGTACCAGACTGACCTTTTCTCGGCATGAGAAGTTCTCTGGTCGATCGGTGAAGCTACTTCGAGTCCAGGCGTAACAGAACTAGACTGCATGCCCGTCGTAGAGACATCTGTTGGTGTTGACCGTATGTTCGCTTTCTGTTATGTGTCACCAGCTATACAGAGGAGGCATTGGAGAATGGTTCAAGCCGTGTTGTTCTGAAAGTTCGAGAGCCGTGGCACCTGTTAAGTGTGCCGAGTTCTTCTTGTTGTAACAGGGTGGTCTGCCAGAGAGGCACAGGAGGTTGTGGTGCTCCCAGTCTGAGGTTCCATTTCAGCCCAATACACACATGGAGGCTAAGGATTCTATCGAGTAAGCGTTACCGTCGTCAGGATGCTATCGGTACTCCTTTCTGTGTGACTGTTGAGATGCGATAACTTTGACAGACAACACAGTTACATTGCGTTATCGTGACTCTATGAGGCAGGGCGATGTGCCAGTTGAGGAAACTGCGTGAGATGGGTGAAGACCGCGTGTCTATCACTGCTGTGCTGAAGAGGTGATAGTGACAGAGCTATAAGGAAGGATAGCAGAGGTTGGCTTTTAAGATTCTCGTGAAACTACAAAGAGGTTTCTATGGACTCTCTACAATTCAACTCTGCTAATCCCTTTCTAATTCAAACCAAAGACTATGACAAAGAGATATATAAAGACGCTTATTCGTCGCGAGCTGCGCTGTCTGCTTGGGCGGAATGATGCTTTCTGCGGCCTCTACCTCATGTACGAAGAAAAGATAATACTGTGAAGGAGTTTTGCTGATTGGCAGTCGAGAAAGAACGAAACTTATTGGAATAAAGCTTTATGCAACTGCAGCAGAAAATTAAGGAGTCGTACGATACTTCTTGGAGAGATAATCATGATTATAGTTATCAAAATCAAAGCAGACCTCTGGTTCTGCACTGGCTTCTCAGTGAGGATTATATTATTGCACATGTGAGAACTGCAGGCTGGAGCTGGTCACAACAAGTCCGTTGTATTCTGATTCTGTGTCTAACATGCGTATATGGGTGCGCTTTGATTCGATCTACGACTTATACATCCGGGACTTATCTTTTACGATAGTCATGGTCGAAACTGAAACTTTCAATGCAACAGCTTGCCCATCCACGTCCAGCGCAGAGTTACCTCGGTCTTGCCTGTAATTCGAGAGGTAAGGCGGTAAGTGCTTGTAGATGGATTTACAGCAGCTGATGTCAATGCATCGTGGTGATACGTTGGACTAATGTACATTCCTCATCAGTTGGGTTATGGTACCGGAGTGCTTTCGGGTACCGGTGCCAGCTTACTCAACGCTTATCTTTGATCTTTCGACGTTGATTTCTCTCATCCAGGTGCACGAAAGTTGAAGAGTTCATAATTAAAGTATATCGTCATAGCCTTTTGAAAAGGTCCGGATTGACCTTTAGTCTTATATGTAGGGACCTAGGTTCCCGTGTGTTAAGCATTAATAATAACAGCAGCGAACAGACAGGGAGTAAGGTCCTATTTTGCTGATGTGTGAGAGCTATTCTCTTGTTGACTTTTGGTTTATCGGAAATTCTGTCAAGGGTCTCATTATTTGTATTTAGGTGTTTTCATTATTTCATATTTTCATTGTTCCCGTGCGTATATCTTTTAGTAAATCACGTTTGCCGAGTCTTCTTGCCAAAGATTCATGTTGGTGGTGAAGCGATGAGCAGGAATGAAGTTTAATCTCATTATCAACTCAGCGTCCCACATCTATTTTCGCACCGGAGCCAACGACGGTTTTGATGTTTTTATATTGATGCCGGGAGATGAGGTGGGATCGTAGGAACTGAGCCATCAGCGCAACATCGGACTTGTTGAACCAGCAACATGGCTCTTCTTCTCTTTAGTGAGGTGCAGTGACAGTGGGTTTTCTGTTCAGGTTGCTCACTTTATTGGTGCCAAACGACTTTCCAAGGCGCGTGCGGTCATGCGTCATGGTTGTAGTCGAGACTAACGCTTTTGCGTTGTGTGTGCTGATAACTTTTCTTATCGGTTGTCACCTTCCTGTATCGTTTGGGTGGCGGTGCTGACATCCAACATGGATGCAACTGTTTATTTCGCTTGTCTTCTCTCTCATAATTCCTTTCCACCTAATCAGTATATGTCAGCAGCGTGGGGTGTCAAAGGTGATATGCGTCGTCAGAGTTTTGTAGCGATATTAATGTGTGTACTGGATGTAATTTTCAGCTATTTCTTTATCTTCCCTACGCGTATTTTCTACTCTCTTTCGAGCCTATGGGAGACGATCGGTGCCGAGGTTTGGAGTGAAGGTGGCATGCTGGTACTCTTGAAATCTTATCTCTGTCCTGTGAGCACTTTCCATTGGCTTAGCTTATGCAATCTTTCATGTGGTCTATATTGTGACTTGGGAAGCAGGATGTTTGAAGCGTTTTGTGTGGCGTTGGCAGTCTATATATGGAATACGAAATGAAGACGAAATAGGTCTCGATGGCGTTACAATATCTTCTGATGAAGATGTGCACAATTGGGTTTCTACAATGATTGTAGCCTTTAGGTAACATCGCTATTGCAGCGCATTCGTTTGCGATTACCTTGCAGAGTCTTTGTGATATATGTGCCAGGATATGGTATTAGCGAGGCTGCTACCACATTAGTAGGGGCAGAGTGTGGCAGGTGCGAATGGCGTGGACAGCTTCATCGTAGTTTGCATGGATGACGATTTTGCTTGGTATGAGGTTGTTATGGCGTTTATGAGGTGTTATAATGTATATCTTCGCTCCAGGAGATGATTGGGTTTGCTGTCTCCAGTGGCAGATTCGAGACTTTAGGGAACCTCTGTTCTTCGTATTGAGCCTTTGCTGAGACCATTTTTCGCTGCTGCTATTGTTGCTTATAGTGTCTGCATGAGCTGGGCGATACGCTAAAACCTTCATTGATAAACTTGGGTGGTATGTGGCTTATCCGACTCACTTTGCTGCAACTATGCGCTTGCGACGCAGTATGGTCTTCGTGGTGTGTGGTTTGCAATGGCAGTTGAACTTTCTCTTCGGCGTGGAGATGAAGATGTTTATCTTCTATCTTTTTGAGACGTCTTCGGAATGCATAACTATTAAGGAGTGAAAGTGTATAGTAGGAGATGGAGCTGCTTATGTAAATTTGTTTTTGTAGTAAAGACAAAGGATGGCGATTTTCCTTCTTATGTGCATAAATCATTCTTTTGGTGAGCTCTACTTCTCTTTTTGAATATAAATATGATGTGCTTATCTTTTGATTAAATGATAACACTCAATGAGAAACTGACGTTTTATGTGAATCGCATAGAAAATGATGTAGATAGTATGTCGACCAGCATATATATATAATAAGGTGGAAATAGTACTCCTATAAATTTGTCCATCGCACAGGCATGGTATAATTCTTTTTATTCTTTAAAGGGGTATATTTTGTAGTAAATGTTAAAATGAAATTTACCTCTTAGGATGATGTTTACTGCCAAAATAGTTAAAAAGATGTTGAAAAGACTCACTGCCTAAAAGAGGCTAGATCTGTGAGAGTGTATGATCTATTCAAAAAGTGCTATCTTTTGCACACCGAATATGAATTAAGTCGCTTAAATTAACCAGAATTAATATTAGCTTGCACTTTATGAGTTTTTGATTGCACTTTTCGATGCTCGCTATGGGTATCTGAAGTACACAAGCTCAGGTGAGCTTACGAGAAGGCTAAGGCATTTGACAACGTTTACCTCGGTGTAGAGGGTGGTGTTATGGCTCCTCTTGAGTCTCAGTCGTGTAACTCCTCTTAACGCTGCAGCTGGTCTTTATAGCTCGAGTAAGCAGTTCAGTCCTGTTTGCTGGTGCCTTCAACCTCCCGAGGGTCTTGCATTCTTCGAGTGACAACCGTTGGCTTGAACTGGTTCTTTGGGTTACTCTCATAGCCACACAATCGTTCGTGCGACAATCTCAGTTTGAGATGGTGCTGCTAAACTTCACGACCTGCGAGTACAACCCAGATACGTCGTTTTGAGGGTAGGTGCTGAGGCGGTGTCGTTTACTGGATGCGCTTACGGTGACAAGCGCATCATCAGGCTACAATACTGTTGATGATACAGAGGTTGACTGCACTAAGACTGATCGTCACTTTCGCTTACAACCTCGGTGAGAAGAAGAGCATGGCAGCTTTATGTTGAGCCAGCTGTTCTCTGGAACCTGCCACATGGTCCTGCGATGCTATTCAGGTGGAGTAAGCGCGCAGCTCAGCTCCATGCTCTTCGTAGGTCTTATTTACCTGAGTTCAAGACTTCTAACAGCTCACAACTGCAAGGTTTGGACGTTGGCGAGTTGAACGATGAGATTAACTCTCTCCGTGGGTCGGCTTAACGCTTCAAAGCCAAGGAGGTTGTTAGGAGCATCGAGGAAGTTGTTAGGAGGTTCCTGCGGTTGCTGAGCCACAGAGATAATCAAAGCTTCCGATAACCCGGTATCGTGACATTTCGAGCAGGAGTGAGTGCTACTCTGTGAGGGTAAAAGGCAGCTCTCAGATGGTGTTAAAGTCAAGGTCGTCACGTCAGATACGTTGGTGCTCTTCTCCAGAGGGTTCAAGGTATTGATCGTCTCTCTCAGACAAACGCAAGCGTTGTTTCTACAGTACCTCAGGGTCGTGGCGTTATCGTTGACGAGGCTACTGGTAAGGGTGTGCAAGGGTGTAACATCTAACCGTCTTTGCTATCGTTTACGTTAAGTAAATTAAAGCTATCAATTAGCGACCTTCTTAGGTTGATTGACTGAAATAACAGCAGGATGAGATCTTTGAGGTTCGTTTCCTGTTTTCCTCATTATCATAGTTGTTCTTACTTGTTGAATAACGTTTATCTTGTATTATTACAATTGAGTTTGTAGCTTATCCAACTTCAAACCTGTTAGCTTATGCTTTATGTTGTCTATATCAGAGAGAATTATAGTATAGTCTAATTTGCTTGACTCTTTGCTAAATGGACCTTAAATAATAGAATACCTCTCTGTTTTATTTTGCCCTTTAAATCTATTTGGCGTACCTTTTGCATTGTTTTCATGTTGTTCGATAATGTCAAGGAAAATAGATTCGACCTTTTAAATAAAAGTCGGTCACCTGCAGATTTGCTAAGTTGTCTTTGGATGAATTGCCAAGAGTTATGCCATACGTTGCGGAGGATATCGTGAAGAGGTTGCCGTTAATCCAGAGCATCTTGGCTCCAGCTTGGGGTGCGACAGAGATAACGGTGGCGTGATCACTATGTGTTTAATACTCGAGAAGACCAAGTATCGTACATGGGATGTCGGTCATCAAGCGTACCTAATCATAAGATTCTAACAGGTCATAGTGAGAACTACTGAATAACCGTAAAATTAAACGGTTTGATGCCATTCCCTTCTCCTTTCGAGTGAGTATGATACGTTTACTTGTGGTCATGCTGAATTCTATCGGCTGCCTTGGGCGCATGGCTGTTCTTCTAACCTTACAGGCAACAGCGTCATGTCATTTTCTATACTGGTGATGGACGCTATGGTGGTGGCTTTGGCTTTTGAGGGTTTAAACAATGTTTCCAGCCAACCGATAACTTGCCATCATTCTGTAGCAGCAATGTCTAGTGATAGGGCGGTGGGTGGAATGGAACAATACTTGTTGAAACTCGATACCAATAGCGACCACAATCGTTTTACCTACAGAGGCACCACAATGGTTGCATGACAAAAGGTCTGCTAAAATGATGAGCGTCGTGAGGTTGTGCGTTTTAATAGTGCTCTTAAGTCAGCTTTGCACATCAGCAGAATATGTTTGAGAGACTGAATGTTCGTTGCTTCGGACCATTTGATGGTAATAATGTTGGTGAATTGGTTTCCGTATCCTTCGACAGTTAAAAGGATATGAAGGGACCAAAATTCTTCATATACCAAGAAGGTAAGGGTATGAACAGCTGAAGAAGTGCTACAGTATGGCATGCTCCTGGTAAAGTTTGATCCAAGAGACAGGTGAGCGTATGAGTGCAGGATTGCGGCAATGAACCACCTAAGTTTCAAGATGTGTTTGGAAGACATTGATAGGCTTGCAAGAAAAATCCTCATATTGTGGGTGTCACCAGCTAGTACCAACAGATTGTTCTATGAATTCAATGATGGATGCTATACCTGAGCGTACGTTCCTTTTGATGTTGGTATTGCTGGAGCACATGCAGTCACCTTCTCTGCTGGTATGGCAAAAGGATGGTTTGCAACCTTTCTGTAATATTTATAAGCGCCTTCTCCAGCGTGCATACGATAGCATTATTCATGATGCTGCTATACTCAACCTTCCTGTGGTTCTTTGTTTTGAACCGTGCTGGCTTGGTGGGTGAAGACGTTGCCAACACACATCATGGTGCTTTCGTATAGACTTTCTTGCCCAATTCCTAATCTTACGATAAGACTTCTCCGATGGACGAGGCGTGAGACTTCTGTAGATTGATGTTTACAGCACAGTTGCCTGATAAAGGGTACCTTTGTGATTCGTTATCCACGTGGAATGGTGTTTTTAACCGATTGAGATGTCCATTGAAAAGAGGTAGGAGAAGTAGAACGGGACGTCGTCTTTCATGATGGTTGGGATGTAGCGTTTTGGTATCGGACCTATTGGTAATGATGTTGAAAAGGCTATTAAAACTGATAAGAGGTGCTGAGTCACCAAATGCTAGAAAGCACCTGTCCATCAATCGCGCACACTGATATGCGTTTCTTGAGCCATTGGACGAAACTTCTTGAGGAGGTTGCTTCAGTCGTTTTCTCACGTATCATAACGATAGAGATGGTGTATAATGGTGGATTTGGTCTAGCTGTAACAGAGTGGATGAGCGATCGTGGCTATACGCCACAGATTACTCATATGGGTATGCCTGACCATTTGTAGGGGCAGGGAACAGTACAGCAGTTGCGTGAAATCTGTGGAGATAGATGATTGAGTATCAAGAAAAGAGCTAACTAAGGCTAACCTGATATATTATCACACTCATCATCGTTCAAACGAAAAAGAAGAAAAGAGCCAAAATTATTATAGCAGGAGCATACGCCACTTAGGAACCTACTTTGGCAAAATTACTTTCTCGTAATATGCAAGATATCGTACTCATGGATGAGATCAGAGAATCTGGAAAAATCAGTAGTGAGTATGACTTGCTAACCATGGGAATGTTCACGACAAATATAAAGGGACTGAAAGAAGCAGGTGTGGAACATACCGACCTCTTTATGTATTACTCCAAGTGAGATCAGCTAATATCGCATCTTAGTGTTATGGCACATCAGTTGGGTGCGAAGAAGACTGTTGCACGTGTGGACAATCCTGGTATGTTGAAGAACATAATAAAGGAATTGTTTCGTCAGATGGGTATTAGTGATATTATTTATCCAGAGATACTTGCTGCAAAAAGATATCATCAATGGTTTGAAGATGTCATGGGTACGCTAACGTTGGGATGTGCATGATGGTGCATTGGTGATGTTGGGTGATTAAACTGCGTAGGACGTGGCGAGATACTCGACCGACCTTTGAAGGATATCTATGGACCAGATGATCCTTATCATGTCACGTTGCTATCAAGCGTAATGATGAGACAATTAGTCCCTGGTGGTTATGATACCTTGCGGTTATATGACTTGGCTTTATTTTATGACCACGACAGTATATTCCGTATATTCGTAAGATTGTTGGTAAGGAACAATATGTCGATGTACAGAATGTAATCTTTATGGGTGGTGGTAAGACTGCTGCACGTGCTGTAAAGATGCTGCCAGAATATATGAGATGCGAAGATTATCGAGACAGAAGCCTACTCGTTGCGAGATTCTTAATAATCTTCAGCGAAGACAGACTGGTTATCAATGGCGATGGTCGTGATATTGGTTTTGTTGCAGGAGGAGGAATCCGTCATACACAAGCTTTTGTGGCATTGAGCTTCAAATGCAGAAACGAATATTCTTGCCTGTCTTACAGGCTAAACGACTTGGTGTTCGCAAAACTGTTGCATCAGTGAGAGAACTTTGATTACGTGAATACAGCTGATGGACTTGACATTGGTACGATTATCAATGAAAGCGCACAGCCAGTCATATCTATCAGATGATGCTTGATGCAAATGTAGCAAATGTGAAAGTTCCTTATGTCTATCAATGCTGATGTGGCTGAGTTTGTGCCAGAGCCCTGAGTCAAAAATCACTCGAAGGCGGTGAGAGTTTAAATCTTCGAAGGGAGTAACGATTGGTGGACTCGTAGAAGCGGAGAGAGATGCTTGTTTCTGGTAATACACAGATTGAAGCAGGCGACTCTGTTGTGGTGTTCTGTTATAATGCTGATATGAAAAAAGGTGGAAAAATTATTTATTTAACCATGCTTAATCTGAAACTTATTTCCAAGATTCTTGGCTCTCTGTTATGGATAGAGGGTGTGCTGATGCTTCTTTGTCTGTTAGTGTCATTGATATATTATGGTGTTGATATCCTGCCCGATTCATATGGAGTATTCTCATAACGGTAGGTGCTGGTATTGTTTTCCGATTGTTAGGCCGTCATGCAGACAACCTCTTAGGACGTCGTGATGCCTATTTCGTAGTAACGATATCTTGGATACTCTTTACGCTCTTTGGTACACTTCCGTTTATGCTTGAGTGGCTATATCGGGGAGTTTCACAGATGCATTCTTTGAGAGGCTATGTCAGGTTTTACAACGACTGGTGCAACGATTATAGACTATCCTGAATATCTACCAAAGGGACTCCTTTTTTGGCGTTCGTTGACACAGTGGATTGGTGGATTGGGAATTGTATTCTTTACGATAGCCATCCTTCCTTCTATGGTGGGCGGTTCGGTAAAGGTGTTTTGCTGCCAAGCAACTGGTCCTATTAAAAAGTAAATTACACCCACGACTGAGCACAAGTGCCAAGTGGATTTGGGATTGTTTATGTGGTTCTGACAATCGCTTGTATCTTCTCTTATAAGCTATGTGGTATGGGATGGTTTTGATGCTTTTCAACTATTCAATGACCAGTACTGCAACAGGTGGATTCTCTACAGAGCGGTTCTATTACAACCTTTCATTCTCCTGCGGAAGAATATGCTAGTGCATTGTTTTGCTTCCTTTCTGGTGTCAACTTCACATTGTTGTATGCCTCGGCTGTAGGGTTAGATATTAAGAAACTATTGAAAAATAGCGAGTTTCGTTTCTATACCATAATGGTACTCTCGTTTACTATTTTTATCTCTTTTGAACTTGTTTATCGCAATCATTATGATATAGAGCATGCCTTCCGTAGTGCGCTCTTCCAAGTTGTTTCCTTTATAACAACGACAGGACTTTTCAGTGATGATGCTGCCAAGTGGCCTCATGTCACATGGGTTGTCTTGGCTGCATGTATGTTCTTTGGCGGCTGCTCTGGTTCTACCAGTGGTGGTATTAAGAGTATTCGTGGTGTGATGTTATTAAAGGTGGTGCGCAATGAGTTCCGTCAGATACTCCACCCTAATGCTGTCTTACCAATGAAGGTTGATGGAGTGAATATACCACAGTCAAAGCGTGTAACACTTTTAGGTTTCATCGGTCTTTATCTTATTTTGACACTCTTCTGTGCCTTTACGATGATTGCCTTTGGTATTGATAACACAAATGCTATTACGATTACGTTGAGTTGTTTGGGTAATGTCGGTCCGACTTTGGGTATGGAGATTGGTCCTACAATGTCATGGGCACAGTTGCCAGACTTTGCAAAGTGGATTTGTTCCTTCCTTATGCTCGTAGGTCGTTTGGAGCTGTTTACAGTCTTGGTGCTCTTCTCTCTGCTTTTCTGGAAGGAAAAACTAAGGTAAGTAAAGCCTGAGTTTGGGTTATAGTTCTATCTATATTGATACCTTCTAAAGGCTTTTTAGCATTCCTTTATTTCCAACGATGGTGAATTATTTTTCATGAAAAGAAATATTTATTTTCACGAAAGAAAATATTTCTTTTCATGAAGAAAAATATTTATTATCGTGAAAGTAAAGTGTTGATAGCTGAAAATACTTTCAATCTTCCCTAACTTCTCTTTTAGTTATATAGCGTATTATATGTTATCAAAAAGCACTTTATTTTGTCTACAAACAGGGGTAAATTCTTTAAAATAAATAACATAAACTATCATACAACTTTTCTTATTACTCTTTTAACAGTAATTGTGTTGGAAATAAGTTGATAATGTGTAAATTTGTGACCAATAAACTTAAATATAATAACCAAAACGTACTATAAATGAAAAAGAACAAACTATTGATTTTTTTGTTGTTGCACTTATAGCAACATTGTCATTTTCTTCTTGTTTGAATGACGATTATGATGAACAGGCAAAACGTAACCGCCCAACAGTAGAAGAGTTGAAGGCTGCAAGCCATACTATTCATGGTCTTTATCATGGTAAACTTTCGAGATATGGCTTAAACGAACGGGAACAACTTGAAAGGAAAGATTCTGTGAATACGACTTGGGAAATCAAAGATGATACAACACTTATTATCAAAAATATCCCAACTAAGATGTTGACAGCAAGTATTATTGATACTGACTTGAAGCAAGCTATTGAGGCTTTGCCAAATCAGGAAATCAAATGTGCTATTAGCGTTTTCAGCGTGAAACCAATCCTCTTTTATATTGCCCCTTATCGTTTGGATTTAGGTAAGGTTACTTATGGGGGTAAAACTCATGATGTAGCTATAGCTTTCCTTTTCAAGGCTGATTATACCTATGGTGGTTATGATTCTGATCGTAAGGTGCTTGCAACTCGCCTTTTAGAGGGCGGACTGGTGATTGACGGTGTTCTTGATAAGTCTGTTAGTAAGGGTGCTGATTATTTCTTCCTTGCTTCTGAACCAAGAGTATAAGTTTTATAAAACAGAATAAGTAAAAGTCCGGGAATATCTATTCAGATGTTTCCGGCTTTGCTTTTTATAGTATAGGTAGATAATTGTAGCCCTTTCTGTTACGATATAGTAGAATAAGGAAAGGCTGATAATACCGTAGAAAACGATAAAGCCAATAGACTGTATTCATCTATTTGTTTGGTATTAGTGACAATATTGTAGGTTCTTTCTGCCATTCTGTCAGTCTATCTCTGTTGGCACATCATTTGTCTAATTATTGGCGAATGACGCCGTCAGTAACAGCCGCAGATGATATAAGTCTGACGATACTGCAATAGACAAGCGTCAATATTTGAAAACGAAATAATAATAAAAAAAAGAATATACAATTATGGGAAAGATTATTGGAATTGACTTAGGAACAACAAACTCTTGTGTTGCTGTATTTGAAGGTAATGAGCCAGTGGTAATCGCTAACAGTGAAGGTAAGCGTACTACACCTTCTATCGTTGGCTTCGTTGAAGGCGGCGAGCGTAAGGTGGGTGACCCTGCTAAGCGTCAGGCTATCACAAACCCAGAGAAGACCGTTTACTCTGTTAAGCGTTTCATGGGTGAAACTTATGAGCAGTGCCAGAAAGAGGCTGAGCGTGTTCCATTCAAGGTTGTTAACGAGGGTGGTTATCCACGTATTCAGATTGACGACCGTAAATATACTCCACAGGAGATCTCTGCAATGGTATTGCAGAAGATGAAGAAGACCGCTGAGGACTATCTCGGTCAGGAGGTGACTGATGCAGTTATCACCGTACCAGCATATTTCTCTGACTCACAGCGTCAGGCTACTAAGGAGGCTGGTCAGATTGCAGGTCTTAACGTACAGCGTATCGTGAATGAGCCTACTGCCGCAGCGCTTGCTTATGGTGTTGACAAGGCTAATAAGGATATGAAGATTGCCGTGTTCGACCTTGGTGGTGGTACATTTCGATATCTCTATCCTTGAGTTCGGTGGCGGTGTGTTCGAGGTACTTTCTACGAATGGTGATACTCACCTTGGTGGTGACGACTTCGATCAGGTAATCATCGATTGGCTCGCTGACGGCTTTAAGTCTGAGGAGGGTATCGACTTGAGAAAGGACCCAATGGCTATGCAGCGTTTGAAGGAGGCTGCTGAGAAGGCTAAGATTGAGTTATCAAGTTCTTCTTCTACCGAGATTAACTTGCCTTACATCACAGCTGAGGGCGGTGTTCCAAAGCACTTGGTTAAGACCTTGACTCGTTCACAGTTCGAGCAGTTAGCACACAGCCTTATTCAGGCTTGTCTCGTTCCTTGCCAGAATGCTATCCGTGATGCTAAGTTGCAGACATCAGATATTGATGAGGTTATCCTCGTAGGTGGTTCAAGCCGTATTCCTGCTGTGCAGACATTGGTTAAGAACTACTTTGGTAAGGAGCCTTCAAAGGGTGTTAACCCTGATGAGGTGGTTGCTGTTGGTGCAGCTATTCAGGGTGCTATCCTTAATAAGGAGAGCGGTGTGGGTGACATCGTATTGCTCGACGTAACTCCTCTTACCCTCGGTATTGAGACAATGGGTGGTGTGATGACAAAGCTCATCGAGGCTAACTCTACTATCCCTTGCAAGAAGAGTGAGGTGTTCTCTACCGCAGCTGATAACCAGACTGAGGTTACTATCCACGTTCTGCAGGGTGAGCGTCCAATGGCAGCACAGAACAAGTCTATCGGTCAGTTCAACTTGACAGGTATTGCTCCAGCTCGTCGTGGTGTTCCACAGATTGAGGTAACATTCGATATCGATGCTAACGGTATCCTCAACGTATCTGCTAAGGACAAGGCAACAGGTAAGGAGCAGAGCATCCGTATCGAGGCTTCAAGCGGTTTGAGCGAGGAGGAAATCAACCGTATGAAGGCTGAGGCTGAGCAGAATGCTGAGAACGACAAGAAGGAACGTGAGAAGATTGACAAGTTGAATCAGGCTGACTCAATGATCTTCACCACCGAGAACTTCTTAAAGGATAACGGTGATAAGATTCCAGCCGACCAGAAGTCAGGCATCGAGTCTGCTCTCCAGCAGCTCCGTGATGCTCACAAGTCAGCTGACGTTGCAGCCATCGACACAGCTATCAACAACCTCAACACCGTTATGCAGGCTGCATCACAGCAGATGTACAGCCAGGCAGGTGCACAGGCAGGTCCTCAGCCAGGCGCAGACGCTGGTCAGCAGGAGCAGCCAAAGCAGGATGACACCATCCAAGATGCAGACTTTGAGGAAGTGAAGTAAAATAATTTTTAAGGACGTCTATACCATAAAAAGTATGGACGCCCTTTTTTATGTTAATTCTTATATTCTTATTCGATAATGATAATACCTGACAATCTCCTTCATACAATATCTTTTTTATTGCAGGTTGTAGCTTGTGTAATTATTGTTAAGGCTTTCTTAAGCCATAAACAAGAAGATGATAAGAAGAATTTACATCTTTATTATATAAGTGGAATCACAATCTTTATAATCATAGAGTTGGCAACCTATATTTTTGTTCATGATGATAATTCTTCAAATCTATTGAATACTATCTCTTTCGCCTCAACCTTGTCGTCAATAGTTTTATCTGTTGTAGCAATTGTACACGGAATTGTTACAGCAAGAAGGGGTGCTGAGGATGCTTTGCAAGTTCTATCAAAGGCTCTCATAGATCTAAAAGACTCTGCAGATTGTATTAAAAGAAATTAGTTCCTCTTTTTCAAATAAAATGAAAGATTCTTCTGAGGAGATAGAAGCCTCTGTAAATCAAGCAAATGAAATTATGTCTAATGTAAAGAATGAATTATTTGATTTGAAATGTAATCTCCAAGAACTAATACAGGCAAATAAGAATGGTTTTTGAACAAGTTACTCAAAGATTGGATGGTATAAATTATAATGATAATTTAAGACAAAAAGATAAAAAGTTCTGATGATCAAAAATAAATTATTGTTTTTCTTCATAATTCTTCAATCTCAGGCTGTATTGCTATCTATGCATGTTATAAGGCTTCGCAGAAAAACGACAAGACCTTTAAGTTGGAGGATTTAAATGTTGATTCTATTGGTCCTTCTGCAGTTGTACTATTTTTATGGTTATATTATGGCTGCATCTGCTTTTAGGGTTATTGGATGTAGAAGTAAAAGAGGATAATACAGTTTTTGTTAGAAAATGCGAACTTGACGGTGAACAGATTAAATTACTTCAGAATCGGCTCCAAGAATACGTTTCATCGGACGATGCTTCTATAAAAAGAGGATTCTAAAATATCTTGGATTCTAACGAGATATTATGTTTTTAGACAGGCTTTATTAAGTACTAATAATTTGAAAGTAATTTTCTTATAAAGATTAAGATTGAAAATTAATAGCATACTGGCTGGCACTCGCAGAGAGTCAGCCAGTTTTTATATTGTTCAACCTGTATAATACTTGATGTAATCGTGAAAAAGCTTATTTACTCTTTTCTATAAATCTCTTATCTACTACACTAAGTTTGAAAACTGTTTGCTGTCATTTTTAACATTTGCGGTATTTTGTTGATTTATAAAGTGTTATAAGTCGTGAGTGGGTGATAGGAGTGACAGCAAAATAAAAATAATTCGTGAAAAACTTGACAAGGGGTATCTCTGTGTTGTATCTTTGCAAGCAGAAATAAGGAAGAACAACGACACGCTAAGCGTGATTTCCTACAAACTAATTGCATCTTCCTTTTTGAATTTATTTTTCTTAAATCATTCTATTTATGTGTACAGATTTTTCTAACATGCCCAAAGACTGGGCAGTGTGCTTTATGCACGATTGTATTCTCAAGGAGCAGTGCTTGCGCTATTATGTGGGTAAGACACTCTCTATTAGCCAACATTCGGCATTGACCGTTCTTCCCTCTGCTCGTTCTGGCAATAGCTGTAAGGAGTTTCATGCTATGAAGACAGCAACGCTGGCGGGGATTCTCGCACCTTTTTCGATGATGTGAAGCATAGTGACTACCGCTCTCTGCGTAGTACTATGGAGAAAGTCATTTTGAAGTCGCTTTGTTTATTATCGTTACCATCGAGGAATTAATAAACTGAGTGAGGGTGAACAGAAATGGGTTGACGAACTCTTCCAACGTTATGGCTATGCTGCCCCACGTGTTTATGATAACTACCAGACGTGCTGGAAATAATAGTAGTGCTTTCGGGAAGGAGTTAGGGAGTGAAAGGGAGTAATAGGAGTTAAGACATTAGCACGTTCTGTAAGAGAAAGAGAGGGTAACTTTTGCGTTACGGAATTGAGTAAGTAAACTGTTATAGAGGTCTTGTTTCTGTGGTGCTAACGCTCCGCACATCATGTGTTGATGCTCCGCACGTGTGGTGCTGGTGGACAGAATAAGAGAAGACATAGTAACAGTTTAACTTTTCTTTGGCTCATCAGACAGAATGACATAAGGTCAGACGAGAAAAGACATAGTAAGAGTTTAACTTTTTCTGTGTTAGACTTAATGACAGACATAATGACATAAGGTCAGATGAAAAAGATATATGTTTTTCTACGTCTCTGTTTACTCCTTAAACCTTTAGGTTTCTCTGTACTGGTCCTGTCCTCCGTTTCTCCGTGTTCTCTGTGTGAACCAATACAGCAGACATAATGACATAAGGTCAGATGAAAAAGATATATGTTTTTTTACGTCTCTGTTTCCTCCTTAAACCTTTAGGTTTTTCTGTGCTGGTCCTGTCCTCTGTTCCTCTGTGTTCTCTGTGTGAGCCAATACAGCAGCCATAATGACATAAGGTCAGATGAGAAAAGACATAAGTTTTTCTACGTCTCTGTTTCCTCCTTAAACCTTTGAGGTTTCTCTGTACTGGTCCTATTCTCCGTTCCTCCGTGTTCTCTGTGTGAGAACTTCGGCTTAATCTTTTCACTCTTTCTCCTTCTTCGCAAGCAACTTGTTAACTCGTTAACTCGTCAACTTTAAAACTTCTACGATATGCAATACAAGAATCTTAAGAATATTAAAGCTGAAAATCAGCGAAAGCGACAGTCGGATAGACTTAAAAATGATATTACTCGTCGTCTGCTCAACTATCTTGAGCGGAAGTATGAAATGCGGTATAACACTGCCTTGGGGTGTACGGAGATCCGAAAGGCAGGGAGTGATGAACCTTTTGTGCCTGCTGATGAACGGATGCGTAACACAATCGCTATCAAGGCGCGTCTTGATGGGATTGATGCGTGGGACAAAGATATCCGACGATATACGGAGTCGGACTTTGTCAAGGTTTTTAATCCTGTGGACGATTTCCTCAATAGTCTGCGTGGGGAGATGGGACGGAAAAGGACCATATCAAGGCTTTGGCAGACTGTGTACCTAATGACAACGCACGATGGGCAGACTGGTTCCACGTGGTTTCTTGCAATGGTGGCACAATGGATGGGCTTGGATAATGCACATGGCAATAGTGTGGCACCGCTACTCATCTCACGACAAGGCTATCGGAAGTCTACCTTCTGTAAACGTTTGCTGCCCGAAGTGTTGCAGTGGGGCTATAATGATAATCTTGTTATCAGTGAGAAACAGAATACGCTGAGGGCAATGACACAGTCGCTGCTGATAAACATTGATGAGTTCAATGCCCTGTCGGCAAAAGACGCAAGACGGTTTTTGAAGAATGTCATGCAGCTCGCAAGTGTAAAACTCCGTCAGCCTTACCGCCAACAGCAAGTCACGTTGCCACGTGTTGCCTCTTTCATTGCTACGGCAAACGTTTCGGATGTCTTTAGTGATCCCAGTGGCTGCCGTCGTTTTATAGCTGTCACGCTGACTGGTCCTATCCGCTTGCCCGACCATATAGACTATAAGCAACTCTATGCGCAGGCGGTTGCTGAATTAGATAGCGGTAGGCGTTATTGGTTTGATGAGGCTGACACCCAAGAGATTATGGAGAATAACCAGCATTATCAGCAACGTACCCCTGCCGAAGCCCTCTTTTTGGATTGTTTCTCTATCCCAAAGGACTTGACCAAGGGTGCATACATGACTGCCGCCGCCATCTTCAGCCTACTTCGTCAGCGATATGGCAGTCAACTGAATCTGACAAGCCTCTCCCATTTCGGTCGTGTCCTTGCCAATATCCCGACCCTCTACAGTAAACATTCTTCGCATGGCACAGAGTATTTGGTAGCAGTACGTAGTAGTCTTGGACAGTCTGCCTCTCCCATCTTAAATCGTTAGTTGTTATCCGAATAAACTTTCAAAGTTGCTGTCACTACTGTCACACTTCAACGTACTATAAGTAGTTTATAATCTGTCAGTTGCGTGAAGTGTTAAAAAGTGACAGCAACTAAAAAAACAAAAACTATGTTAGCTTTTATTGACATTCAGTATGAAAAAGTTTTTGTAAAAACCTTTTCTCTTTTATTCTTATATAAATATTTTATATTATATTTGCAAGTGTTACCCATGTTAATGGAAAGTGTAACTAAGAACTCATCTATGAATGTGTGAGGGAAGAACACAGGATGCCTTACCTTTTGTCAATGACCATGAGGTGAAGAATGTTGAGTAATTCTATATTTTAAGTGCTAAAGTGTTCTGTTTCCTATAACTATGAAGAAGATAAAAAGCTACAAAACTGATAAGATGAAAAAGAAGTAATTCAAGAATTATACAATAGCTTTTGAGGCTGCGGCTGTAGAGGTTGAAGATATAGAATGTTGGAGTGCACATGAACTCCAATTACTTTTGGGTATTCAAATGGGAGAATTTCTCGAAAGTAATTGATAAAGCTAAGACGACTTGTATCAATGCTGGCTATCTCAGTTTCTAACCATTTTTCCTGACGTCAGGAAAATGGTTCATCTCGGGTCTGGGTCAGAACGTGAAATTGATGATATTCTCTTAACTCGCTATGGCTGTTACCTAATTGCACAAAAATGGTGACACTTTTTAATAACAGATAGCTGTGGGATAAGACGGAATACAAATTATTAATGAATTTATCAAGAAGAAAAGTATTTTGAAAAATGGAAGCAAATAATAATATTGGAAAATCTTAAAGAACTAGATTATGATAGAGGGCTGGTTTCTGCTCTTATAGGTGCAGGATTTTCTAAGAATGTATCATCTTTATTTAGACTGGAATTCATTATTAGAAGATCTTATAGATGATTTATTTAAATTAGAAATAAATCAGTATATAAAGTGACTATTCTTATTGTACTGTAGGTAAATATCTTGAAGATGAAAAGAAAAAGAAAAGAAAGAGTTTGTTGATAATCTTTTTGAGACAAGTATGGATATTTAGAAATTGTTTCGATATATATAGGTCAAAAAGGATATAGGGAGGTTATAGAAGATTATATAGAAGAGCGTACCTTATGCAAAAAGAACAATGATGGGACTACATCGCTCTCATATAAAGGATGAAAAAGAAACTGATATTATAGAATCTGATTTTTCAGCGCATAAGCAATTGTTACTATGTGATAAATTTAAGAATATATATACGACAAATTACGACAATCTATTAGAATTCACATCTGATAATTTTCAGAATTTCAAACTCCTATGGTGAATACATCATGGAATTTATCAAATGGTTTTCGAAACGTAGTATAATAAAAATACATGAGTCATTAAGGATAGAAGATGATAGGTTTGAATTTGATGGTGATCAACACTTGCGATATATAATAGCTCAAGAAGATTATGACAATTATATTGAAAAACATGAGGGCTTTTTCTCATTTAATGAGAATTTCTATGTTGCAAGGAAAGTTTTGTCTATTGGGCTTTTCTGGTAATGATCCAAATTATATGGGATGGGTTAAATGGATGAGTGATATTCTTGGAAAAGGGAAAGATAAAGGGACCCAAAATTTACCTTGTAACATTTAAAAATGAAGAAAGCTTAGGGAAGAAGCTATATTATAGAAATCATTATATTCGAGAATTAACCTTATGGATAAACAAGGTTCTTTCTTTCATTAGGGATGTGATCAATCTGAAATATCAAAATTATCATTATCTGCTCCCTAACTCTTATAAAGAAATTCTTGAAAGTTTTTCTAAAAATCCTTCGTAAAACGGAAGATGGAGTTTTGAAAAGAAACTGATGATGGTGGAGGAAATTATACTTTTGAAGAGATACCCCGAGACTTCGACAGGGAGCGAACTGCAAAAGTAGAACTAACAACTTCAGAGAAAACTATTTCTTTCGAATATAAAGAATTATGGAATGAGGCATGTTCAAAATTTTATCGTCAGGAAGAGTTATCTGAGATTTTTGAACGCATCAGAAATGCACTCAAATATCCTTTTTCTGTCAGGTTGTTTATAATCAAGAACACTTTATAGAAAACGGCTCTTAGAAGGAAAAGGAGATTAACAGAACCAGAAGCTCATCTTTTGCACTTGCAGTTAAAGAAATAGGGCAGTTGCCTCGTTATTATTCCCCCATTCTTGCAGGATAAAGCCTATTTTAGATTCGATACCACTTTGGAAAGAAATGATACAAAGAGAGGAAACTCTTAAAGGAAGTATAGAGCTCTTACAATATGGTAATTCGTCTGATTATTTTACTTATGAGAATATTCAAAGGAAATTATTTCATTTAGATTTTGAGACTGCTCATCGACTTTTAGAAGATTTGGGATACAAGGTTGGTTACAAGCAAAAGCCATGCGGTTAGCTGTATTTCATGGAAGTGAAAAGGCGATTGATATCTTGTCATCATATATTGATAGTCTTGACAATGCACAAGAAAAAATGTTTGCATGTGTTTTAGCCAACTATATTTCTTTAATGGATCCTCGACCATATAATCTGGATTATTTCCTACAAAATAATATTTATGGACAAGGTAAGATAATCAGTTATATTCTTGAAGGATGAGAGGTAAAGAAGATAGCCTCAAACAGAGGTTGGGTCGGTTCTTCATATAGCCCTTGGTTTTAATAACACTTTTATATGTGCAAAGTCTGAGATTTTTGCAGTTTATATTTGATACAGGACTGTACTTAAATTTTGGTATTACATATTTTGTGAATATTAAAGATTGGTATAAAGTCTGCAAGAATCTGTTCAAGTTTTTACCCATATCCTTGTTTCTTTTTATTCAATTCAATATCATGATAAAAGATGTATTAAGACGCATTGGACAAGATTATGCCTTTACCCCAGATTTATTAGAAGAAAATAAAGACTTACTACTATCCTCTTTAAAGGCGTATGGAAATCAGCGTACTCCAGAAACGTTCTTATCTGGAATACTAAATATTACAGGTCCTTTATACTATGTGTAAATGAATCAATTTGGTTTGACTCCTTTAAAACGAATATTTTTGATTTATGATTACTCACATTTCTGAGTATACCCCATAGTGACATAGTTGTAGAGAATGTAGAGAATGCGGTTTCTTGCTTAAAGAGTAAGTGTCATCTTGAAATTATTTAGGAACTCTTTTTGCAACATGCAAAGATAATATGGATATAGTTCAAAGAGTAATCTGTTCTGATATGAATCTAAAATATTTAGATGAAGAATTGAATGAAGGAATCTTTAATTTACTGGAAGAACTAATTTGTGTATATCCCCAAATAGATATAACCGAGTTGTATATTCCTTAAATATAAACAAATGCTTTGCTAGATAGGTTATTAAAACTGTTTATGACTAAATTAAAAAGAGGTAGGTTTTTGATGACATCCCCTCAGAAATAGGGTCTCTTTTCTATATGTATATTTTTAGCTAAAGCCGATGAGGAAATAACTAAAAGCAAAACAAAAGATTCTTGAGAAAAGACATTTGGCATTGTGGTGTATTAGCAGAAGGTAATGGTTGGAGTACTCCAAATTATATACGCCTGCAAGCTTTTTAAAGATATTACAGAATGGGATGATCGAGAGTTTAGGATTATCTCAAATAATTTTAAGGAAGAATATCAATAAAATATAATACTCTTTCCGAAAAATTTAGAACTGATTCGTTTATGAAGAATGTTCAGATGACTTATTTGTCGGATGTTATACAATATATAAATACTCTATCAGAAGAACGTAAAAGGAGTTTAGAAGATATTATGATGATTGCATGAAGAATTTATTAAGTAGCCATGTTTCATATGATTCTTTTATAGAGGCGATGCTTTCAGAACAATCTGCAGATGTTTCTAATGGAATAGATAATATTGTTCAGAGTCCGTTCCTCAGGTTTGAAATCATATCATAATGAAATAAATTTATAGTTGATAGAGCCATTATTGGAGACAAATAGTTTTTAAGTAAAAACCTCTCTGTAATAGAATGGTTAATAAGAAACTATGAACAGGATTTTAAGGAATGCGAATAGACTCAAAACTAATAGTTCTTTTATCTGTTTATAAAAACAGGTATGGCAAGAAATGGATGAATTTCGTCAGATCATAGCTTTGAAGATTTATATTATATTGCAAAATATTTAGAAAAAGATAGGATATGACAATGATAGTATTCAGTATTGGTTGACAGATAGCTTTGTGAGTATTTTCTTATAAAACGTTCTCTGTTGCAAAGAGTGTTGAGATGTTTTTCAGATATCATTAATTGAAGATGAATATAACAATAGAAAAGATACTTGAGTTTCATGATCTGTTTCCGAAGAAAAAGAAATAGATATTTCCAGCGTATTAAAAAGTATAGTAAAAATATTTAGTGTTAAGCAGCAATGTTTTAAGTCATAATTATGGAAGAGCGTATATACCGATAAGAATAATACTCCAGTCATAGTGAAAAGCATATTGAAGATTTAACTAATCGGTTTGAGCAACTCCACAAAATTAAGTGGTCAAAAAGATATTCTGTTATTGTACTACTAAAAACCTCTTTGGAATTAATGAGAATTATCTTCTCTATCCTCATAAATGAATATAAGAATGATGGAGATATAGAGGATTTTGAATATGATTTATTCCGAGTCATACTTCAAATAAATGAAAATCTAATGAGCTTCAAAAGTTCAAATAAATACGATCTTGCTACTTTAAGTTTTTTGAATTTCTTTATCATGAATGATATTAGTGGGCAAGATCTCAGAGAGGTTTTTATAAAACAAGTACAATATTATTGTACTTTGTCTGATTTTATAGAGACCCGCCAAGATTGTGCTATAGCTAAAGAAGCTTTTTATCAAAGTGTGGGGATTACTAAAATGTCTGATTATGCTAAAACATGGTTGGCTCTTATTGCTTTAGATTTTGAATATCAAAAGAAACAAGAGAAAGGATGTCCTGTCATAGACTTAAATAGATTACAAGATGTTGATGGTACGCTAAACATTTCTGTGTTAGATTTTCTTCTATCAATCTGAATGATGCTATTTCATAATAATACAGAGATAAAAAGTCGAGATGATAATGCTAGATTATCGCATATTTAGGCACGCCCCTTTAATAAAAATTAGTGATAAAAATATATTATATATTGTTTTCCTATCTTAGTTGAGAGACTCTATAACAGTTTGTTTTTGATTTAAAAGATAGTTTTCAAGGATGCGTTTAACTTCTATAACAAAATTTTGTGGAAAAAGTTTTATTTCAACCACAAGTTCTGCAATGTCTTAATGAAAAATAACATCCAAAAATATATCCTTCCCGAGAGATGCTTGCTTTTATGACGATAAAATCATAGAAGAGGATAATCAGCCTGACTTTTTTATTTACGGAAAATGATAATCTGATATTATTTGAATGTAAAGCTGATACGTAGTAATGGTGAACTCAAAAGACAAATCTGATATTGATGAGCTATTGAGGTATTCTGAAAAATAAGTTGTATTATTCTATTGAAAATATAGATAAATCAAGAGGTGAAGAAGAAAAATGCAGAACGAGTTGGAGTAACACAGTTAGTCCAGCAAATGAAAATGATAGATGCAGACACTTTTAAGTGGGACAATAAAATACCAGATGAAGTAGCCTATTATCCTGTAATTATCTTTAGAAGATCCTCGTTTTGTAGTACTGAGGTTTATCTTATATCATCAATTCTTGGTATAAAAGCAACTTATTATACAAGAACTTCCTGGTCAGATGTGTCACCCAATAGTAGTAATGTCTATAGATATGCTAATGTTATGTTTCGCAGTCAAGGCAGAAGGCTTTCATAATATTTTTGGCAAATACTTAAAACACTGTTCGTTATTCTAACAATGATGTTACGTGGACCTCGATCCCTCTTAGCGATTTCAATATATTTATGCAGAAAGCTATAAATTGTCACCTAAAAAGAAGTTACAATTATTTGAAAAATATAAAAATATACTTGCAAAATAAACACTATAAAAACGATAACATCCAAGATGTTTCTTAATCAATACTACTCAAATTGAGAAATATTTTTATAGCATAAGAATATAATTCACTGATAATCAGTGTAGGATAAATTTGAGGAAGAAAACCATACTTATGCATAAATAGACCCGCAGCAACGAAGTGATTGCTGCGGGTTGTTTTGCATATTTATAAGCTTGAAATCCTTTTATAACGTTAACTCAACGATATAATCGATTTCAGTCGGGACAGTATCGAGGTTGAGGGTGATACCGTTACCAGTCTTTGTGAAGTTGACACGCTTGTTGGTGCCAAAGACGGTGGCAGACTTGATTTTGTGGTTGCCAGTAGGGATGAAGAGGCTGGAGTCCATACAGTTTAGGATGTGGATGTAGAGTTTGTTACCACGTTGTGTACTTACTCCCCATTCGTGTGGCCCAACGATGCCGCCACGAGTGCCGTAGATGGTTTCACCATATTTGTTCAACCATTCACCGATAGCCTGAAGGCGGTTGAGGGCAAGCTCGGGAAGGGCACCACCTGGTTCAGGACCGATATTGAGGAGGAGGTTGGCATTCTTTCCAGCAGCACGAACAAGCATCTGAATCAGCTCTTTGGGTGATTTGTAGAGGGTGTCAGTGATATTGTACCCCCAATGCTCGTTGATAGTCTGGCATGATTCTAAGGGTAGGCGACCGATGCTCTGTCCAGACAAACCAGCCTTGTTCTCACCCGGTAAGTCACGTTCGAAGATTTGGATATCCTCGCCAGGGAAAGGAGTATGATGGTGGTTGTTAGCGACGAGGCACTGTGGTTGTAGCTTATGAATCAAAGCATACTGCTCCTCCAACTGCCAGTCGAAAGGTTTAGCGTCGCTGTCATGATCCCACCAACCATCAAACCAGATTGCACCCACCTTTCCATAGTTTGTGAGCAATTCTGTCAACTGCGTGTTCATAAACTTATAGTAGCTTGCCCAGTTAGCCTTCTCTTTTGGTCTACCAGTTCCAGTTCCAGTTCTTCCCACTGGATAGTCTTCGCGTCCCCAGTCAAGGTGAGAATAGTAAAGGTGCAACTTGATACCATTACGTTGGCAAGCATCAGCCATTTCTTTAATGATGTCACGTTTGAAAGGAGTACCATCAACGGAATTATACGAGCTGGTAGCTGTCTTAAAGAGTGAGAATCCATCGTGGTGACGTGTCGTAATGGTGATATACTTTGCACCAGCAGCCTTGATAGCTTTCACCCAAGCATCTGCATCAAACTCTGAAGGATAGAATGTCTTTGCGAGCTTAGGATATTCCTTATAGTTGATATCCCTGTTGGTCATAATCCATTCGGTTGTACCCATCATCGAGTAGAGTCCCCAATGTAGGAAGATACCAAACTTCTCGTCTTGGAACTGTTCGCGTGCTTTAAGATTCTCAGCCGTTGGCTTGTATGTCTCTTGTGCCATACCGACATAACTCGTCAGCAGTGTTGCGATAAAAAGTAGAGTCTTCTTCATGTAAGAATTTTGTTGTTTAGATTTTGAGTACAAAGATAATAAAACTACAGCAGATAACGCCCCACTTAGTAAAGAAAGTATAGACATAAGTATGGGGTAGGGTGATGTTATGAAAAAACAGAAGGACTTAGTCTGTTGGTTGTTGTGTCGGTGGATTCAAGAATGTATAAATATCTTCTTTCAATCTTAGGAATGGTTCAGCGTTGGTATAACCAACATTACGACGGAGCATAGGGATAATCGCCTCCGTACTATGGCCATAACTTGATAGTTCGTTTCGACGTTGCGTATCGTGTACTGCATTGCGATTAATCTCGTCTTCACGTTCACGCACAAGAAGGTCGCATACCCGTTTCAAGACTGGTACAACTATGTTATCAAAGAGATGATGACCTTGAATATATAAGTAGGTTGTTGAAGGTGTAACACCTAAGGTACGCAGTTCGTCTTTTAGTTTTAGATAGCTATCCTTTGCGTTCGGATTCTCCTTTTGCAGTTGTCGTACACGCATCTGCACCTTATGACGCAGCCGTTGAATACTTTCAGTTGCCCCTTGTAGAGAGAAGTTGCCAATCTCCACAACTCGATTAAAGTCAGAGATCGTAAAATCGTCGATGAATACCTTGGCGATAATGCCAGATACTCCAGACAAAGAGAGGATGTATACTCTCACTGTATAGCTTTAGGAACTCTTCGAAATTAAAGATAGAATGGTCGTTGAGCGTTACTGCTACAGTCACATCATGTAGGCTCGGTGCATAACATTGTAGGTTTTCAATGGCATAAGCATACGTATGGAAAACGTATGGGTTGTTGATTACTTCATCGGATAGTGGGGTAGTTCCTTGTAGCAGATAGTCATAATCAGCATCAACGCAAGCAATCATGTTTTCACCAATGTTCTGTGAAACAAGGTTCATCAATACCGACCGTTTACTCTTGGTAAGGTTTAATCGCGATGGTAACATTACTTCAAAGTAGCGTTCCTCATTCTCAAAACCGCTTAAGACAGTGCGCCAAAAGAAGATATCGTCATACGCTTCCACGTATGCGATAATCTTTCTCCGTGCCCGCTTACTGTTCAAACGGTTTGCTGCATCAATATAAGCCGATGATAGGTTGTCGCTCAGTCTTTTTCCCATCGCTCCCTCCTTCAGACAATCATTTATCGGTTATGTCCGTAACCTCTGTCACACGATCAATCCATCCGTTCATGATGACAGCCGGACTGTGGGTTGTGAGGATAATCTGAACATTCGGATTCAGTTCTAAGATGAGGTCGATTAAGCGTTTCTGCCACTCTATATGCAGACTCACCTCCGGCTCGTCCATAAAGAGAACGTAATGTTCATTGTCTTCTACCAATACGGTCAGCAGGATAACCAAAATCTGCTTCTCGCCACTTGACAGCTGATAAGGAGCCAGTACCTCACCGAGTGATGAGAACTTTATCTCATTCTCCGAGCGAATAATCTTCTTACCAGTTTCCGTGAAGAGGTCGTCTAAGATGTCTTGAAAGCGTTTCTTAGGTTGAGAAATCTGCTGCGCCTTCTCTGCAGCATCTGCCTCACCACTTTGTAAGGTCTCGATAATACGATTACCGATGTTCACTTGATAGTCAAGATACTTACGTTGAAGTTGGAAAAGCTGCCAATCAAGTTCTGTAACAAGATCGACGTTAATCTTGCTGATGCTATCCGAGTTCATCAGTGGACGGTCAAACGAGCGGATGATATCATAACGTATCCACCGCGCATCATTAGGACTTACCTTCAGTCGGACACCTTTCAGTGAATGGCTGGGGAATTCACCACCTTGCGACAGACTGCGTATCACCTTATTAAGTATGGTACTCTTCCCGACACCATTGATACCACTTAGGATATTCACCTGTCGGTCTAGTGTCCAACGGATATGTTTCTTCCCGCTCCAAAGCGAGTCAATCTCAATCTCTTCTATGTAATCTGCGTATTTCTGCATACTCGTAGATATAGTGACAATCGTGATGCAAATATAATGTTTTTTGCGTGAATGGCAATAAGAAAGTCTTATTTAATGTAAATACCACGTTTGTGGTATGCTAAATAACATAAAGAGAGTATTTCATATATTGGTAAATGTCCGTACCTTTGCATCCGTAAACATTAAGTAAGAAATTAAATCCCAAAGAATATGGCAAAGATAGTAAACAAACTCACAGAGCTTATCGGTAATACACCACTGTTAGCACTTAATAAATTCTCTGCAGAAAGAGGACTCAAAACTCCTGTTCTTGCAAAGGTAGAGTATTTCAATCCTGGTGGTAGTGTGAAGGATCGTATAGCATTGGCTATGATAGAGGATGCTGAAGCTAAGGGACTCTTAAAGCCAGGAGCAACTATCATCGAACCAACCAGTGGAAACACAGGCGTTGGCTTGGCTTTGGTATCAGCTGTGAAGGGGGTATAAACTTATTCTGACCATGCCAGAGACCATGAGTGTGGAACGTCGCAACCTTGTAAAGGCTTACGGTGCTACCGTGAAGTTGACAAGTGGAAAGGATGGTATGAAGGGTGCTATCAAGGCTGCTGAGGAGTTGAGAGATTCTATTCCAGGTAGTATTATCCTTCAGCAGTTCGAGAATCAGGCTAATCCAGAACGCCACTATCTTACAACTGGTCCTGAGATTTGGCGCGATACAGATGGTAAGGTTGATGTGTTTGTAGCTGGTGTAGGTACTGGCGGTACGGTGAGTGGTATCGGTCGCTACCTTAAGGAGCAGAATCCTGATGTGAAGATTATTGCCGTTGAGCCAACCTCATCGCCTGTCTTGAGCGGTGGAGAGAGTGGACCACATAAGATTCAGGGAATTGGTGCAGGCTTCGTACCAAATACTTATAATAATAAGTATGTTGATGAGATATTCCAAGTAGAGAATGATCAGGCTATCTTTGCTGGTCGTCAGTTGGCACAACAAGAAGGTTTGTTAGTTGGAATCTCTTCTGGTGCAGCAGCCTTTGCAGCTACCGAGATTGCTAAGCGTCCAGAGAATGCAGGTAAGACCATCGTAACCTTGCTGCCAGATACAGGTGAGCGTTATCTCTCAACAGTGCTTTACGCCTTTGACGAGTATCCTCTTTAATAGTTTTCAAATTCTAAAATACTTTCCCAACAGACTGCTTTTGTCTTTAAGACACGGCAGTCTGTTTTTATTTTTAGGTAGGAAGATAATGCTTTATAGTTTGATAAATACTATTTTTGATATTAGAAAATGTTTTTGCACAAAATGAGACTTTAACTTCTATTGATACTGTAAAATAATACTTTTAGTTTCCCTCTTTTTAACCTTCAGATTATCAGCTGATTGCAAACTTGTAAAAAGAAAAAGGTGCTTAATTGGTCTTAAAGGGCGTTAGTAACACTCAAAAGGGCATCTTTTGCAAAGCCAAAAGGGCGTTAATTCGAACGTAGAAGATGCTTGATTAAAAACGAGGAGTGGAAAAGTTATTACATTTTAGACAAATATATTCTCCATTCTTTCCTTTTATAGAGAGTGGAGAAGAGGTTTCTTTATTATTTTTGTAAGAGGAAGGTTTGTGTCTGTCAAGTATTCGGACGCTCCACATTTCCTTTGATACTGTTTCAAGATACCATAGCATAGCAGTCTCGTTGTCTATGCGTAGAACCTTGAAAATATGTGTCCAAGTGAGATTTGGAAATCGCGATTTCCAAATCTCATAGTCATCAATAAGAAGATAAGAACTTTCTGTTTTTTTATTAACGTTCAGAAGTCATAACACTAAAAAGGATGGTAATGACACACAGTGTTGTTAAATGTAGGGTAGCTGGTTCAGTACAAAGAAAACAAAAGAGATTTATGTCATATAAAGAAATACACCAGTATCATTTAGAGTGCTGGGTACATCGAAACGGTTTCTCCATTGAGCTTTAGCCTCACTCGATGGAATGTGATTTTGATTGTATTTCGATGAACTTGCAATGTTTTTTATTAATTGCAAATGTTTCTATTGGTAAGATATATAAACTTGTTTGTTGGATATATTTCTATAGTCTTTGCTTTTATACAGCTGGTTAGATAAATGTTTTATGTTTTATCATATATTTATTCTTAATTTTTTTATCTAAGGATAAAAATAAAAATGTTAAATTTGTGGAGATAAATAAAATAAGAAAGCTATTATAGAATTTCAATTATGGATATAGGAAAAAGATTAGCTGAGATTTGGAATGAGGAATACATTGCTTCACTTCCCAATGAGATTATTAGCAGAGGTTATACTTATGCAGACAATGTTCAAAGTGAGATTTTTAGTAACAGGAATTAATCCATCGTTTCGCAATAATGAAGATAGTGGGATTATTCATGGACCAATAAAAGAAATCTGGTATGGGCAACAATATGATAATTATTGGAGTCCAGTAAAGAAGATGCTTTTTGACGAAGATATAGATTTAAGAGATAAGTCTGATTATCTTGATATTTTCTATTTTAAGGAGAGAGAGCAGAATATTTTGAAAACCCAAATATTAAAGACATCTGAAGGTATAAAATTCATTGTTGACCAATTAAATCTTACGATGCACATTATTGAGGAAGTTGTAAAACCTAAACTGCTTGTTGTGAAGAATAAGGAGTCACAAGCTTATTTTGGGAAACTCTTTGATGAGAAAGGATGGGTATGGATGGGTTATGAATTTGAGCATATTCTGGATATGGAATGTGGAGAACTTTGTCGTATTATTGGCTTAAGAGAGTGTGAAGGACGCATAGCCCCAGAATTTAAGGATACGCAACTGGAAGGGACCTTCGTTCTATTTACAAAGCATATAAATCAATATACGCCAATTGCAGAACGTCCTACCTCAAGGATTCTTAAACTCATCTTAGATTGGTATGATTCTGAGAGGAGCGTTAGAGAGTTTGCAATAAAATAGCTTTATATTGGTCTTAGAATGACATTCTTTGGATGGTTCTATATAGAAAAACAGAGAACAAGTTAATTAATACAAGGTGTACTTAAAGTGAGAAAATAGTACACCTTTTCATGTTTCTTGGAATAAAACGAATATTCAAGTTATATTTTGCAATCGTGATTGCAAAATTGTAATCTCTTAGTTTACCTTGTCAGACTAAGTCTTAGGCTCACACCAAAGTCGTGGGTGGTTGTAGGGTAACTGCCTGATGAGAGGAGTGGAGTATTAATCTGTAGGTCGTAGTAGAGGCTGGCAGTAACCAAACGGCTCAGGGTGTAGTCGCTCAAGAATGAGAACTTGAAAGCAGTATTACCACTTGAAGCTGCTGATGTGAGTGAAGCAATGTCACGTGTGAGCGATGCCTGCTGGCGATAACTCATGTCAAGGCGTAGGTTGAGGTCACGGTTCAATCCGTTGTTCTGACGAGAAGAACTGTTGTCTTGCTGTGAGGAGTCTGATGTCTTTTTCTTCTTACCTTTTTGCCACACGTCGTGTACCATTGTTGAAAAGATTGAAGTCGTTGATTCTATAACCAATACCGATAACCCAGTCTTTTGATGAGGCTTCATTCAACTGTACACTCGTCATCGAGAGTGATAACACACGTGTCTGGCGATACTCCAAGCGTGCAGTGAGGTTGTTCTGAAGAGTTACATCAACACCTAACAAAGGAGAGAATGCTTCGTTGATACTCACCTGCGAGATGTTATACATTGAACTTGGTATAGGGTTACCTGTTGTTGCATCAGTAATGAAACCGAGTCCGTTCATGTATTCCTGCCATGTGCTATAGCTCTGATAAGAACCGATAGCAAAAATACTGCGGTAAGCATGATTGATGTTAACACTCTTGAAGAACTGTTCAAAGAATGGCAAGCGTGAAAGACCACTGTAACGGATAGACCAGTTAGGTAATAAACTGCGCAGAGAAGGGAAGATGTTGAGTCCGTTTCCACTCATGCTGGTGTATGCATTGAGGAAAGCAGGAACCATAACATCTGCACTATACTTATTAACAGCACCTACAGCAGGAGTGAAGTGTCCGCCACCAAAAGAAGCAGGGTAGGTCGCATTGTTATATTGAGCCTCAACACGATTGCGATAACTATCAAGTGACTGCACGAAACGATTGAACGTTGGGCTATGGTAGCCGTTATTAGCATTTCCCTGACTTTCGAAGGCTGTACCTAACGAGAGGGTTGTCATGGTAAGTGAACCGCTCTGTGTGGTAGGCGTACCTGTGTACATATACTGGATGCTCCGTGAGGTTGTCTGCATACGACTGGCAGTAAGGTCTATCTTGAAGTCCTTAAATGGTTCAAGTGTCATACGAATCTGTAAGTCTTCGGTGCGATTCGTTACAGCAGGTGTAGCTACACTGTCGTTCATAAGCAACCAATTGTTGTCACGTGCCTTACCAATATAGTCGTCATCAATAAGACCGAAAGCAAAGTCAAGACCTGGTGATAAGGCTCCTGTACCACGTGTCTGTCCGAAGGCATCACCCACCGTTGGCATAAAGCCAGGCAGTGCCATTGCGTATTGGTCACGATAAGAGATACTTGCCGAGCGTACCATCATCAGCGCACGTGCCACACACTGTGCCGTCTTATACCAACCCTTATTATCGAGTGGTTCCTTAGGAGTGACGGTAAGTTTCATACGGATGGCAGAGTCTGTACGGTTGAAGACTTTCAACTGTGTATCACCTATCTTACGATACTTAATTTTGAGTGCCTTTCCTCTTTCGTCCTTAGCAGAAACGATGAGACGTTTTGTATTCTTGCCATGTGGGACAAGGATAGCAGAATCGGCATTAATAACGATTTCCTTTTCAAAGCTCTTCTGGTTCTTAGGCAGTGCTTTCTTCTTGTCGTCATCTTGACCTTTCTCCTTTCTTTCTTTTTCTTTCTTTTCCCTCTCAGTTTTCTTCTGTTCTGCTGTCAGCTTAGGACGAGTAGGGCGGGTGCGGTTGAAGCGTTCGTTCGTTTTCTTTAAGAAAGGAATATGGTTATAGAGGCGTTCAAAGTTAAAGGTGCTATTGATGTTCAATGCACGATTGCTTGTGATGGTGTTACCAAGAGAGGTACCATCATCAAGGCTTGTTCCACGTACCCAAGTATAGGACGCAGTATAGTTTGCATCAGCATTCACCCAGTCGAAGATAGGTAGGAGGTTGAGCGGAAGCTGATAAGAAAGCGTAAAGTTCTGTTGGTAGTCGAGTGGTGTACCGAATTGCTTAATACTTGTCCACACCGAGTCTTTCCATGCCTGATAACGATCAGCATAGAGGTCTTTATTGATTGGAGTGTAAGGTTCTTCTATCTCGGCGTGTGTAGCACTTTGGAAGTTCATGTGGAGATTACGTGTCAAGTCCCAACGTAGGGCGAAGTCACGATTCCAAAGGAACTGCTCGCTGAAGGTAAGAGGCAACAGACTGTTCTCAGTTGATTCCATATCACGTTCCTGCAACTCGTAGTAGTTGCGCACCATTTCAGTGTTGAAGGTTACGTTCTGTGGAAGCCAGTTCAGTCCGAAGCGCTTGAGGATTTCAAACCATTTCGACCTACTCTTTATAAGTTTCTTGAAAGGTTCCCAAGGCTTATATACTGGAGTCCAGTTATAGTTCAATGCTCCACGCCAGTTGTCTTCATTCTCATAGACCGTTGTCTCGCCTGATGTGTGAGAGTGAGAATGGCTATAAGAGAATGAGAAGTTGGCTGGGTCGTATGGCATAGGGTGGTTCTTCGTCTGAATACCAACACGTACGTTAGACAAAGAGAAATTCGTTGTCAGACGTTTCGTAACAGCAATAGCCTCGATAGAGTCACGCTCTTGACGATTTGCAGTACCATCAAGGGCGTCCTTCAATTCCATATCCGTGTCGAGAGGGTTGTATTTAGGACGACTCTCGCTCTTGGTTACGCTGTAATATAATGGTGCTGATACCTTTGCTTTGTCAGGGAAGAACTTTCCTAATTCAAGGCTTGTGGTGACAGAAATATCTGTCTTAGACTCCTGCTGTCGCTCGTTAACACCCTGTTCCAAACCACCGAAGCCATCAGTGCTATGGCTGGCATTAACATCCACAGTACCGAAGTCAGACAGCTGTAGGTTGAGCTGACCTCTTGCTGCCCAGCCACCTTCGTTGTTAAACTCTCGTAGACGTAGCTCATTCACCCATACCTCTCCACTCTTCTGACTGCTGGAAAGGTTGCGAACACCAATAATCATCGTCTTTACTTCACCAAGGGTTGGGTTACCCATCACCGTTACTTTGTTAGCAGGACGGTCTGTATCATAAACAGAGAAAGCGCGATTATAACTTGCTGTTCCTGCACCACGTGCCTGATTACGCTGCTTCTTTACAGAGGTGAGGAGTTTCAATGGAATATCGAGCATGTTCTCCTCTGGCCATACGATACGGCGATGCTGCCCAGTGTACATATCATAACGACCTGGAGCAGACAGCTTCAAAGGAATTTCATACTCGTAGTAGTTGTTCTTGTAGTCAGAACCCAAACGGATGAACACAGCCAACTGGTTATCCGTAAGATTAGTCGTATTCTGTTCAAAGGCATTCGCATGTACGAACATCTGCAGACGTTTGTACTGACGAAGATCGAGGGTTGTATTCTTATAGACAGCCTTTGACTCTCCAGTTCCAAGATTATTAACAACCATAGAGAGTGCCTGTTCGTTCTCCTCAACCAATTGTGGCTGGTTAGGGTCCTTTCCACGTTCAATGCCAGGAGGTATTACATAGTTTACAGGAGTCTTATCATTGTTTTCTTCAAGGCTCACAGCACTCACTGACATTGTACCCGAATTGCTTGCAGAGTTGGTAAGGTTCTGTTGATACTGACGCCACTTACCACTTACAAGGTCGAAGGTACCAAAGCGGAGTACGATAGGTTTTGCGAAACCAGTGAGGAACATACGCATGAAGCGGATGCTGGTAAAGCCACTGATGCTACCCACACGCTTCTGGAACTCCTCTAAAGGAATACGGAACTGATACCATGTGACAGGTTCAGAGCCACCCTTACGCAGTGGGGCTGAGGCTACACGCTTGTCAACAATGAAGTTCTGACCTACGACAAGGTCTTGTGGACGAATACTAATATGATACTGGTAGTATTTCTCGTATTCGTTCAGTGTATAATCCTGATTGATGTCCTCAACATCTGGCGTTGTCTTGTATGAGGTATCGTAACGCTCGTTATTGTTATCATTGTCTGGTGAGTTACCCTGTGGGTTGTTGATACGCTTATATCGTTCAAGGATAGAAGCCTGCTTTGCATCCCAGTCAGAGCCACGGAAATAGTGGTAGTCATCATTGGCAGGGTCTGCCCATATCGAGTCGAAGACAGCCTGATTGGTATTAGCACGAGCAGCTGTAAGGAAGTTCTGATAAGAAGCAAACTGCTGTTCTTCCTCATCAGTCAATCCATTAAAGCCGACATCTTGTTTAGCACGACTACCCTTTGAGGTTGCGAAGGCGTATGTAATCGTACTTTGTGTTGGGATTTTACCCCATTGTGTGGTTGTCCATGAGTGACTACCATCTACAGGCATACCACTCTCATAGAACTTCTTACCATCTTTCAGTACGTCCTCAGACACCTCTCCAAGGTTGATGTAGAAGTCACCACCATACTGGTTCGCATTTGGTAGTCGGTTGGAGTAGATGAATGGGTCGAGCATCCAGAACTCTATATATTCGATGTTAGCTGTCTGGAAGTCATTTGTATCCAACTTACGCATCATACCTCCCCATGTTCCAGTAGGATTCGTGAGGTGTCCGTTAACGTCAATATTCGGATTGAAGTTATAAGGTCCACGCTCAGAAGGGTAGTAGGCGAGGTTCAGAATATTTAATGTAGAGGTAGAACCACTGTAATTTCGGTCCCGAATTGGGAACAATTCGGTAACTGGAATCTCGCGTACATAATGGTTAGAGAGCTGTTCAAGGTCGCTCTTGATGTGTCCTGGAGTCAGCGAACTACTACGACGAGTGAAGAGTGGGTCGATAGTGTACCATGCCAATAAGCTTCGGTTGAAGCCACTACGAAGGGTTGTCTTATCTGAATATTCAGGGAAGTCAGATGGTACACTGGAGATAATCCAAGAGGTAGGCTGACTTACGTCGATAGTTGTCTTTGCTCCCTCAAAGTCATCAAGATAAGAAGCATTGTCCTGTGTTCCCTTGCTCTGGCCTGCTAACAACTGTGCGAACTCAGCAGAGAAAGTGATATAAGAAGGCTGTGTTACGTGTAGGAATGGAATCTTATTGAGCATATTCGTAAGCCACTGACTCTCTTTCTTCCAGTTGATATTCAGTCCCCAAATGGTGTTGTTGAGTGGTTCAGAACCCATATTCACCTTAGTTGTCAACGGTTGTTCAGAGAGGTGCATGAAGGTACCACCAATCTGGAAGTCCTTTGAGAAGTCGTACTCCCAGTTTACACCAATCATCGTCTTACGCTCCTGCTGATAAGCACTCTGGCTTTCCAGCGATACATTGACTGCTGTACCTGCATCGATGATACTTTGATTAAGGATAGTCACCTCACCAGCACTGTAATCAACGCTATAGTCAGAACCCTCGTTCAAGGTTACACCGCCCGCAGTTACTATTACCGAACCCTGTGGAACGTTATAGGCTCCAAGGGAGATAACATTTGCTGCCGAACCTACGATACTGTCCAATAAGGATGAACTTTATCCTTCTCAGCAATCTGCTTAGCAATGGTCTTCGTAGAGTCATAGAGTTGTTCGAAAACGTACTTTATTCGCAATAGCTGTAGTAACACCCTTATCTGTCAATGCTTTGCGAAGTCCGTTACCGAAAAGGCTCAGCCATCGGAAGAATACACGTCCGTTGCTGATGGTATAGCCCTCCACGTAGTCAAAATAGCCATTGGAGTGTGGGTTGTTATTATTATCCAATCGGTCAGCATTCAGAAGTTTTATGAGCGTCTGACTCTTTACCTGTGGCTCGGGGATATATGAAATGTATACACCTGTCGTATCACTCTGATACTTCACGTCAAGGCGGAACTTATCACGCTCAATGTTAGAAGCGAGATAATAAACGTTCTTCATCATCAAGTCCCAGTTTCCTTGCTTAGGATTATTGCTGGTATTCTTCAATGACTTGACAAAGAGTGCCTCATTGATATTGGTACGATCGCTGGCAAACTCACCCACCTGATAGGTTACACCACCGTAGGTATATTCGTAGGCAATCGCCAATACTTGGTCGGTTTGCACTCCGCTCTTCATAGAGATATAACCCAAAGCGGTGTTGACTGTATATTCAGAACTATTGAGTAGTCGGGCATTAGCCAACTTCTCATAGTCATTACCACCCACAAGACCTGCACCATCCAGAATACCCGTCACTTGATCAATGTCACGAGCGGCAGGGAAAGTCTGTGTGATAGTGGTGTACTCTGTATTAGCATTGTTTGTAGGAACGGCTCCTGTACCCATTCCCCATAGGTCAGTACGGCTAATCTTCTTGTTTTCACCAAGGTCGGTCAGCGCCACAATGTTACGTGTGTTACTCGTTGTTCCAGTCTTGTTCGTCACCCATACCTCCACACGATTAATCGTAACACCAGTTTTGAGGTTAGGCAATGACTTCATCGCTACATCATAGTTGTCGCGGAAATATTGTGAGAGGAAGAAGTGGTGATTCTCTTCATAGTCAGCAGCATCAATTTCAAATGGCGTAAGTTGTTTTCCACCACGTGAACTAACGCTCTTGTTAGAACTCTTTTTTTGTGATAATACGGTCTGTAACTTCAGTTTACCAAACTGCATATCGGTACGAATACCGAAGAGAGCAGATGCTCCCTGTACGAGAGAGTTGTTAGAAGGGAAGGTAACATTACCACCCTCAACGAGTTTTATAATCTCATCTTCCTTACCTTCATATCTCAGTTTGAAGTTCTGTGTATCAAAGTCGAAGGTTGCATCAGTGTTGTAGTTAAGGTTCATGTTCACCTTGTCACCCACCTTACCATTCACGTTGACATTGATTTTCTCATCAAAGTCCATTGCCGTTGTCTTACGATTACGGATAGGAAGTGATGGGTTATCAATGTTCTTGATGTTTGCGCCGAACTTCAACTCAGCCGAACCCTGTGTCTTGATACGTACACCACCAGGACCGAATATCTTTTCAGCAGGACCCAATGAGAAGTGCATATCAGTAAAGTCAAACTTATCCTTACCTTTCTCCTTTAGTATTTCTTGGTTCTTTGAGCGGTAATAATCAGCAAAGCTACGCTTCTCCGTCCACTTCCGATACTCCTCTGGCGTCATCATAATTGGAGCCATCACGTAAGTCTTACCAATCTTATAACCAATGATATAGCGGTCGAGTGAGTCGTTATACTCCACAGTCTGTCGCATATTCTCTGGTCGGATAAGGTCGGTAGAGTTCTCCTTGAGGTCGTCGTATGTAATCGGGGTAGTGCGCTGCACCTTCCAACGAGGATGTAGCAAAGAGTCAGGAATAGTCTCCTCATCAATCTCCACTTCAATAGGTTTCGCTTTCTTAACCGTATCTGGTGGTGCCACCATATAGACGAGTTTAGCAATCGGTGCAAAACCAAGTGCCGAGCGTCCCCAGCTCAACAGTCCGATACTGCCGAGAAGTGTGATAATAAGGATGGATATGTAATACTTTCTTTTCAAGAAGATAAGTGGTTTGACACCTTTTCAATCCCCTCTAGGAGGATAGCTTGGATAGTATCAGTGGATAGTTCTAACCAATGGTAAGCCTTAACATACAGCAAAGTGCAGTTAGTTGAGGCGGTAATCACGCCCCTCCTCTGTGGGGAGGGGATGGGGAGGGCCGTGAGGCTTTTTTACTTAATCATCTTCAACGCCAACTTAACAACCTGCTCCACTGGTAGGTCTGGCTGTTCAGCGAGGATGCTTACAACAACCTTTGCAGATGGGGCAGGAGAGAAGCCCAGCATTGTCAATGCGCTGACCGCTTCGTCCTTGATAGCAGTGTTGACAGTTGGAGTGTTAGGCTGGCTGCTAACATGTAGTTCGTCTGCAATACCGCTCTGCATAATCTTGTCCTTCAAGTCAACGATGATACGTTGTGCTGTACGGAGTCCGATTCCTTTCACCGTCTTCAACATCTTCTCGTCACCATTGGCAATGACATTGCAAAGTTCTGCAGGTGTCAGTGATGAGAGAATCATACGAGCGGTATTAGCACCGACCCCCGAAACAGTAATCAATAATCGATAGAGCGAGCGTTCCTGCTTATTGGCAAAGCCATAGAGTGTATAGTTGTCGTCGCGTCCACCTGTCATAATAGCCTCGTGCACATAGAGTTTCACTTGCGCTTTACCCTGTATAGCACTATAAGTATTGAGCGAAATGTTTCAGCGCATAGCCCACACCATGTGCCTCGACAACAGCCAATGCAGGTGTCAGGTCAGCCAGTTCGCCCCTGATGTATTCAATCATAATCTAATAAAATAATCCTTACCGTGGCAAGGTGTTTTGTATATACAGAATTAATAACGTAATAGAATAATAAAATATTGTATTACAAAAGGTATAAATAAAAAGAAGGCACAATCGGCCCAACCAACTGGCCCCTCCCTCTACCCCTCCCCCAAAGGGAGGGCGTGATCTCGTAGATATCCCTTGCTTGGATAATATGCGAGTCAACTACGAGTTGAACAGACTTTAGTTTAGTTTCGTGGACATGTCATCTTTTCTGCAAGCAAATAGTGACTAACCATACAGGGATATCATTTTACTCCCCTCCCTCTGGGGAGGGGAGAGGGAGGCCAGTTGGTGGTTGTGTGGTCAGGGGGCTGTGAGGCTTCTACATAGTATGTTAAAACTCTTTTTGTGTTATACTTTCTTTAAATAAAACGTTACTTTTTGCAGGAGATAACGAGAACTAAACTGTTAAAGGTAAAGAATATGAAAAAGATTAGAGCAGCCGTCGTAGGCTATGGTAACATTGGTGTTTATAGTGTTCAGGCACTTGAAGCAGCAAAGGATTTTGAGATTGCAGGTATCGTTCGCCGTCAGGGTGACAAGGATAAACCATTGGAACTGACCCCATACGAGGTTGTTGATGATATAACAAAGTTGAAGGATGTTGATGTGGCTATCCTCGCTGCACCAACTCGTAGCTGTCCAGAGTTTGCTGAGAAGATTACAGCCTTAGGTATTAATACAGTAGACTCTTACGATATTCACGGTTCAATCCTTGACTATCGAAACAAGCAGATGGAGAACAACAAGCGTACTAACACCGTTAGTGTTATTGCTGCTGGTTGGGATCCAGGTTCAGACTCAATTGTTCGTATCTTGATGGAGAGCCTTGCGCCAGAAGGTCTTTCTTATACCAACTTCGGTCCAGGTCGCTCAATGGGTCACTCTGTTGTAGCTCGTAGCAAGAAGGGAGTTAAGGAAGCTTTGTCAATGACTATTCCTCTCGGTGAGGGAATTCATCGCCGTATGGTTTATGTTGAGTTAGAAGAGGGTGCCAACCTTGAGGATGTAAAGAAGGAACTTAAGGCTGACGACTACTTTGCACACGACGAGTTACACGTGTTCGCAGTACCAAGCGTTGCAGCTTTGAACGATGTTGGTCATGGCGTTCACATGACTCGTAAGGGTGTGAGTGGTAAGACACATAACCAGCACTTCTCTTTCGATATGTCTATCAATAACCCTGCGCTCACAGCACAAGTACTTGTTAACGTGGCACGTGCAAGTATGCGCCTTGCTCCGGGTTGCTATACAATGCCTGAGATTCCAGTCATTGACATGCTCCCAGGTAACCGCGAGGATATTATCGCAACTTTAGTTTAAGGCTATTAGTCTTATTAGCCTTATTAGCCCAATTAGGCTAATAAGCCCAATAACCTTCCCCCTTAATAATGGCAACCACTCGTTGGTTGCCATTATCTTTTTATGTAATATATTGACGTACAAAGGCTTTTTTTTGTACTTTTGCAGTTAATATGAGAACTTTCCAACATAAAGTAACTATAAATGATATGGGTGGCATCGTGGTTTTTGCCCTTGCTGCCTTCTTCTGTCTTTGGCATCGTACGAATAGTCTGATGGTTGTATTAGGCTTCTTGCTTATTGTTGTGACGATAAGAGCCGTGGATCGTGCCATTCATACTAAATATGTATTGACTCGATGATGGTGTTCTGTTGGTGAAGACAGGAAGAGTTGGACTGACAAAGCGTGTTCTTCTTAGTGAAGTCAAGACGATAGAGAAGCGGCCGTTTGCCTTTCGTCTCGGTTATTATGCATTGTTAGAGATGATGAATGGTAGTGTTGTCAGCGTACAACCTGATAATGTTGATAGTTTCTTGTCAGCACTGAAAAAACGAATAGAAAAGAAAGATAACGAAGTATGAGATTAAAATACTTATCGGCACTAATCTTCGGTGTCGTATTGAGTTTGCCTACACAGGCGCAGGTATATTTAGATAGTACGGAGGTTGCGAATATACTCCATCCGAAAGCGGTTGCTATTGAACAGCCTAAGGTGACAACTGTAACTACTGTTGTCAGCGAGGAAGAGGAAGATACGGATAGTATCATCCCTGCTTTTACCACGGATAGCCATCTTAGTTGGAAGGAGAATATCACTGCTCGTTTGGATGGAATACTCCGAAGTCCGCTCTTAGAGATGGTACAGACAAGTGTGATGGTATGGGATTTGACGGATGATGTTCCTGTCTATCAGTTCCGTGAACGTCTGCACATGCGTCCTGCTTCTACGATGAAGTGCCTGACTGCTATCGCTACTTTGGATAAACTCGGTGCTGATTATGATTTTACGACAAACCTTTACTATACAGGGTGTAGATTGACGATTCCACTCCAGGTGTTGCGTGGCGACCTCTATTGTGTATGGTGGTATGGACCCAATGTTCTCTTCTTCGGATCTGACAGAGTTGGCACGTGCTGTACGTAATCAGGGTATCAAGACCATAGAAGGAAACATCTATGCCGACCTCTCTTTTAAGGATCGTGACCGTTTGGGCGAGGGTTGGTGTTGGGATGATAAGAATCCGAACCTCTCTCCTTTGTTGGTTGATGGCAAAGATGACTTCACTTATCGTTTCTCTCGGAAGTTAGAGGAAATGGGTGTGTTGGTCAATGGTTTTACTGATGAACGTCAGGCACCTGCTAATGCTCGCTTGATAGCAACGCGCACACATTCTATCCGACAGGTTCTCCATCGTATGATGAAGGTGAGTGACAACCTCTATGCTGAATCTATGTTCTATCAGTTGGCTGCCAGTGGTGGCACACGATGGGCGAGTGCAAAGGCTGCACGCCAGTATGAGAACGCACTCTTCAGCCGTATCGGACTGAATCCTCGTGATTATAATGTTGCTGATGGTTCTGGCTTGTCTCTATATAACTATGTCAGTGCCGAACTTGAAACAAAGCTCTTGCGCTATGCTTATCAGCGTTCAGATATCTATGGTGCCTATCTTGAAGCACAGCCGATAGCTGGCGTAGACGGAACTTTGAAGAGCCGTATGCGTGGTACGGCAGCAGCTGGCAACGTACGTGCAAAGACTGGTACGGTGAAGGGTGTCAGCTCACTTGCGGGTTATCTCACTGCTTCTAATGGTCATCTGCTTTGTTTCTCTATTATTAATAATGGTGGACTCAGCAATGGACCTATGCGTAATCTCCAAAACAAAATCTGTGTGGCGTTGTGCCAATAGGGCTTATTAGCCTTATTTGCCCAATTAGCCTTATTAGCCCAATAAGTCCAATAACCCTTTTAAAAGAAAAGAATTTATGATACCAAAGCTTCCCCATCATCTCCTTGAAGATGTCCTTGAAGAGATAAGAATCTTCGTCGAGAATATCATTGAGTCAATCGGTGTACATGGCCATACCGTTCCTGTAATGCGTCATGCCTTGTTGGCATTAGTAGCAATCTTGTTGGCTTTCATTGCCGAACGAATCTGTAAATACTTATTCGTTCCCCTTGTTCTTCGTCTGGTAAAGCGTACGCAAGCTCGATGGGACGATGTAGTCCTTGACCATCAAGTGCTGCGCACAGCCCTGCCACATTGTCCCTGCCTTGGTGATATGGCAGTTGATGCCGCTTGTCTTCTATCAGTACCATGTTGTACAGGTGGCTTTGACACGACTAACTGCTGTCTATCTTACCGTAGCAACGACGCGACTTGTGACGAAACTCATCGACCGCCTGCGCTATCTCAACACGAAACCCGGTGACTCGACGAGCCTTTATCTTAAGTCTTTCTGTGGCGTATTGAAGATTCTTGCTATCTTTATTGCTGTGATTGTGGTGGTTGGAATCCTTATTAATCGTAGTCCGATGACGTTGTTGGCTGGCTTAGGAGCTACCTCTGCCGTTCTTATGTTAGTCTTTAAGGACACGATTGATGGTCTTGTTGCTGGTGTCCGTCTGACGAGTAACGAGATGATTCATATTGGTGATCATATTGCCTTGCCTGGAGGCTTCGTGGATGGAACGGTTATTGATATCACACTCACAACTGTAAAGATTCGTCAGGGCGATAATACGATTACCACCGTACCGCCTCTTACATTAGTTAGTGGAATGTTCCAAAACTGGAAGGGATTGGAAGATGTAGATGGACAAAGGGTCAAGAAGATGATTTATTTTGATGTTCGCAGCATTCGTATTGCTGACGATGGACTCAAACAACAGCTAATTGATAAGGGACTTGCTAAGGCGGACGACCTAAAGGGTGAGGTTGTGACGACTGCTCTCTTCCGTCGTTACATGGAGCATTACCTTGCCAAGCGTGAGGATGTCAATGCGAAGATGCCTCTCCTCGTACGTCAATTGGAGGCAACACAGGCGGGTGTCCCTATGGAACTTTACTTCTTCCTACGTCAGAAAGACTGGATTCCTTACGAGCATGCCATGGCTGACATCCTCGAACACGTCTACGCCTACGCCAACGAGTTCGGGCTGAAGGTCTATGCACAAGCCCCTGTGCAGTAAAAGAGTTGGTAGAGGAGTTTCATTTAAACCCTCAACACAATATGTGTGGAGTATCAACACGACATGTGCGAAGGCTTAGCTCCATTCATAAAGTTTGCTTTCTGTTTTCTCTTAGAGTTACCCTATCTTCATCCACAGTAATATTATTTCACTATACTTTAGATTAACTCCTCTCTAATATTTCTAAATTTTATAGTCTATTGCTTGGAGCTTTGAAGTTTCTTTTTATATATTTGCCGTGTATTATCTTGATTGACTAACTTTTAAATAGAAATAAGAATGAAATATTGGAAACCTATTAATTGTTGACTATATCGCCTATCAGTGTTGATGTTTTCTTGTTCAACGGAAAACGCTGTTGTTGGGAGTATTGGAGTAAGTGATGTAAAGTCGTCAGGCTGCAAGGCTTCTGCTTCTTTGTTGGATTCTCGTCCTGAGTACTATAATAGTTTTGTAGGACAGAAATCAGTGTTGCGCCTCTCACTCGGTGAGGATAATATTGTCAATGCGCGTTTTGCAGACGTCATGGATAACTGTGCAATCGACCTGTTCCATGTAGGAGCAAGCAGCAGTGAGGGTAAGATTGTTCTCATCCTGTATCCCGATAAGGACATGATGACAAACTGCATCTGTCGCTATGATGTTGATTTCAAGATAAATAATATCCCTTCTGGCAACTACCAGTTGGAGGTTTATCACACTACCGCCGATAAACAGATAAACAAAGATAACCAGATTTTTAGCGGAACTGTAAACTTAGAGAAAAGGAAGGAACTTATACTGACAATGGGCCAGTAAGGAATAAGTGTGGAGAGTTGGGTTGTGGTGGCTTGGTTATACAGTGCCTCTACTCTTACTTTCTACAGCTTTATCGTGGAATGGTTAGCTGTGATGTCAGCTTGAAGTTGCTTTTAAGCTACTGGTTCAATTGTTCTTTGAGGATAAGAAAATCCCTAAAAATATTTTTCCTGTCATATCTGTCATACAAAAGTAGTGTTTAACTTGTTGGTTGATAGTTGTTTACGTGAGATGTTAAATGTGACAGCAACTAAAAACAAAACTATTTTCGTAATAATTGGTGTTTTCTCTTACTAACGTAAGTAGATTTTATTGCTACCTATTTTGAGGAAACCTATAAAGTAAAAGACAAAAGAATAAAACGGTAAAAGAGTATTTTGCTGTTTTATTCTTTTGTCTTTTTGTTTTCCAGTCTTAATTCGCAGTAGGAAACATAGTGGACACTGGTAATCATAATTATGAATTTAAAAGGTTCTCTCACAGAGTTCACAGAGTTACACTGAGGTTTAGACAGCACTTAAGTCCACAGAGTGACCATGCGGTCTGGGGAGTTCACAGAGTTTTTTGCAAGTGAACAAGCTTACAAGCTTACAAGTTCATAAGTTCATAAGTAAACGAGTTTGCAGGTTTACAAGTGAACAAGTTACTTGTAGTAATAAACACAGCGTATAGTAGTAATCATAATTATGCATTGTGAATTATGCATTGTGCATTGTGAATTATATCAGTAATCATAATTATGAATTTTGAATTAAGTCTGTCCTATTGTGTCTGCATGATTCCGTCTTTGTTCACGCTCGTCACACCTTTTACTTTCTTGAAATCAGCAATGGCTTTATCAACGTCGTGCTTCTCATCAACTTTAACAGCTACTCCGCTGAATTCCTTGTATTTGTAGAGTAGGGTACAGCCCTGCTTCTTGATGGCTTTCAGCAGTGGTTTGTTGCCTGTCTTCTTATCAAAAAAGATAATCAGCGTGTGGCTGACAGGTGTCTTTTCGCGTTCACGTTTTGCCTTTTCCAGACCTTCTCCGCCATCGTCTCCATTCATTATCTGTTCCTTGATTGGGCATTGTGCAGATGCTGTTGTTGACTGGATGAACAATAAGCCCATCAGCAACATACTTGCTTTAAAATATTTCTTCATCTTGTTCTCTCCTTTAAATATGGATGACAAAGATAGTTATAAATAAGCAGATAACTACTAATATTTATAATTATTTCAGTTTTTCTTCTCCTTATTTATTGTACTACTTTTGCAGTGTTTTAAGGCAATTAGCTTTAAGATAGGTTGATAATTGCTCTTAATCTGTTTTGTTCAAGGGTGTTCAGTAGCGAAAAAAGCAACCAAGTGTTGTGCTCGGTTGCTTTTGTATGGTGTTAACCTTAACAAAAAGGATTATGCTTCAGCATTCTCTTCTTCCACAGCCTTGAACTGCTCAAGGTCTTCTGGGTTGAAGGCTTTGATATAAGCGGTGTGACCGATAACTTCTTCCTCTGCCATGCGAACAAAGACATGGGCAGACTTCTTGAAGAGGTCTGGTGCCTTAGAAGCATCCTCGATAAGGAGGAGAGAACCGATGATGTCGGCAGTCATATTGTAAAGACGGCGTGCAAGGAAGTCGTGAACATCCTGATTGTCGCTTGCGTTCACCTTCTCAACAGCCTCTTCATAGAGCTGAACAAGCTTTGCAACACGGTCACGCAGACCCTTCATGCAGTCGCAAGAGAGTTCGCCCTCAAGCATCTCCTTCATGATAGAAAGGTAAGTGCCGTTAGTGATGTAACGCACAGCAGCAACAACCTGCAACTGTGTTGTACCCTCATAGATAGAGAAGATACGTGCATCACGATATAGACGCTGACACTTATACTCCATGATAAATCCAGAACCACCGTGGATAGAGATAGAGTCGTAGGCAGTCTGGTTAGCATACTCAGAGTTGACGCCCTTTGCCAATGGTGTGAAGGCATCTGCAAGGCGGGTATATTTCTTCATCTCCTGACGCTCTTCAGCCGTGAGTTTCTGGTCACGTGCAATATCTTCCAAAGCCTTGTAGATATCAACATAGCGAGCAGTCTGATACAAGAGAGAACGACCAGCATCGAGTTTTGCCTTCATACGAGAGAGCATATCGTAGACAGCAGGGAAATTGACAATCTTCTTGCCGAACTGTGCACGATCCTTAGCGTAAGCTAAGCCCTCGTTATAAGCCTCCTGCTCAAGACCGACAGACTGTGCTGCGATACCAAGGCGAGCGCCATTCATCAATGCCATTACGTACTTGATAAGACCCATTCGGCTGCTACCACAGAGCTCTGCCTTTGCATTCTTGTAGACAAGTTCGCAGGTAGGAGAACCATGAATACCGAGTTTATGCTCAATATGGCGTACGTCAACACCGCCATCACGCTTGTCATAGATGAACATTGAAAGTCCACGACCATCACGTGTACCCTCTTCTGAACGTGCAAGGACGAGGTGGATGTCTGAGTCGCCATTGGTAATGAAACGCTTCACACCATTCAATCGCCAGCAGTTCTCCTTCTCGTCGAAGGTAGCCTTGAGCATTACACGCTGGAGGTCAGAACCTGCATCAGGCTCGGTGAGGTCCATTGACATCATCTCTCCCTCACAGATACGTGGGATAAACTTCTGACGCTGCTCCTCGTCACCAAACTCAGAGAGTGTGTCGATACAAGACTGCAATGACCAGATGTTCTGGAAACCAGCATCGGCAGCAGCAATCAACTCAGACATCATAGAAAAGACAACGTTTGGTAGGTTCAGTCCACCATAACGGCGAGGCATAGAAACACCCCACAATCCAGCCTGACGAGTCGCCTCAATGTTCTCTAAGGTCTTGCTGGCATAGTGCATACGGTTGTCGATGAGATGTGGACCTTCGAGGTCAACAGACTCAGAGTTAGGTGCAATAATGTTTGCTGTTATGTCACCAGTGATATCCAAGATGCGCTTGTAGTTTTCGATAGCATCCTCATAGTTTACTGGTGCGTCAGCGTGTGTAGAAGCATCAGCGTAGTTACGCTCTTTCAGTTCTACGATGCGTTTCATCAATGGATGCTCCAAGTGAAACGCTATTTCTGGGTGGTCAGTATAATAATTTGCCATGATAAAAAGGGCCTCACCCCCAACCCCTCTCCGAATGGGAGGGGAGTGAAAATGATTCTGTAGGTTGTTAGGGACTTTATTATTTATAATATAATTTCTAAGATAATTCTTCTTTTGATAGTTCTTAAACACTACTTTTGGGTTTGATAGTATTCTTCGTTGGTGAAGCGAATAACATTTATAGCCCATTTCATTGAGAGTATTCTGCTATGAATTTCATCGTCATCTTCTTGTTGCTGAGGTTCACTGTGGTAAGCCCCATCTACTTCTATTATAAGCTTTCTCTATGCAAAGATACAAAGTCTACAATAAAGTCGTCTATAGGGATGTTGACGTCTAAATGATATCCCTCATATTCTGTCGTATAATATTCCAAAGAGATCTCTGCATCTGTCATGTGATCTCGTCTGATTCTCTTTAGCATATTCTTTTAAGATATGGTATCTGATCTATGGAAGCAGTTTTCATACCATTTCTGTGAAATCATCTTTTCCCATGTTCGATTCTAATATGATTAACAGCCATCCGTCCCCTCTATATCACCCTAGACAGTGAGTCTTTACTCCCCTCTCCATTCGGGAGAGGGGGGCTGAGAAGTCAGGCTTTACTTACTATTCTGCTTATAATACTTTATCAACTTCGGAACAACCTCTTCAACGGTGCCATTGATGACATAGTCAGCGATGGCATTGATAGGAGCGTCTGGGTCGTTGTTGATAGAGATGACGATACCACTGTCCTGCATACCAGCAATGTGCTGAATCTGTCCAGAGATACCACAAGCGATGTAAACCTTTGGATGGACGGTGACACCGGTCTGACCAATCTGACGATCGTGGTCTACCCAACCTGCATCAACGGCAGCACGGCTGGCACCCACCTCACCATGAAGTTCCTTAGCCAACTTAAAGAGCAAGTCGAAACCTTCTTTAGATCCTACACCATAGCCACCACAGATAACGATAGAAGCTTCCTTCAGGTTGTTCTGTGCTGGCTCAACATGACGGTCGATAACCTTTACGACATAGTCAACCTCTGGTACATACTTCGCCACATCTGGATAGACAACCTCATTCTTTGCTTCGCCTTCGTAGATAGCTTTCTGCATAACGCCAGAGCGTACGGTAGCCATCTGTGGACGATGGTCAGGGTTGACGATGGTTGCCACGATGTTACCACCGAAGGCAGGACGAATCTGATAGAGCAGGTTCTCATAACGCTTACCTGCTTTCTTATCTTCGTAGTCACCAATCTCAAGTTGAGTACAATCGGCGGTAAGACCACTTGTCAAGGGATGATGACACACGTGGACCGAGGTCACGACCGATAACAGTAGCACCCATCAAACAGATCTGTGGTTTCTCCTCAGTGAAGAGGTTAACGAGAATGTCTGTGTGTGGTGCTGATGTGTAAGGGAAGAGTCCCTCACCATCAAAGACAAAGAGTTTGTCTACGCCGTATGGCAGGATTTGGTCTTCTACCTTTCCTTTGATGCCACTACCTGCAGCGATGGCATGGAGTTCCACACCTAACTCATTTGCGAGCTTGCGACCCTTGGTCAACAGCTCCTGTGAAACCTCCTGTACGGTGGTTTCCTCTATTTCGCAATATACAAATACGTTGTTCATAAATAAAATCTTCAACCAAGCACTAATCCAACTAACTGCCCCACTTGCCCTCTCCTTACCTCCCCCGAATGGGAGGGGAGTGAAAATGTGTCACTTGCTGTAGGGGTAACTGGCTTATTAGAAGGTTGTTCATAAAATTTCTTTCCCCTATAATGTCTGTAGCTAATAAAAAGCATCAGGACATTCTACGCCCCTCCCTCTGGGGAGGGGTCAGGGGAGGGGCTAGTCGCTTGTTTTGTTGGTTAGTTGTTCTGTCGTTTTTTAACCAATAATCTTCTCTCCTAACAGTTCTTTGATGAGTCCTTCTACATCCCCATCTGAGCCAGTGAGGCTCTTGCTCTCCTTAGCTTGGAAGACGATGTTCTGCACAGACTTCACCTTTGTTGGTGAACCACTTAAACCGCACTGTTCCTCGTCACCGTCAACATCGGCAACTGACCACTGATTCAGTGTGAGGTAAGGACGCTCCTCATAGAGTTGTGTCCATGGTTCATCGCCTTTGCGCTCCATCGGACAAGTAGCATACTTGTACTTCATAACGAGCTTGGCATTGCAAGGACGTGCTGGAGCAGCAGTACCATTCACAGTGATGAGAACTGGTAATGGAGCTACAACAGTCTCTACACCACCATCAATATGGCGACGGATAGTAGCCTTACCATCCTCAATCTTCAAGATTTCCTCTGCGTAAGTAACTTGATTGAGTCCTAACTTCTGTGCAACCTGTGGTCCTACCTGTGCGGTATCACCATCGATAGCCTGACGTCCACCGATGATGATGTCTACATCACCGATTTTCTGTACAGCCATCGCCAAAGCGTATGAAGTAGCGAGTGTGTCAGCACCAGCAAACTTACGGTCGGTAAGCAACCAGCCAGTATCAGCACCACGATAGAGTCCTTGTCGGATAATCTCTCCGGCACGTGGAGGTCCCATGGTTAAGATTCCTACAGTAGAGCCTGGGTTCTGTTCCTTCAGTCTCAGAGCCTGCTCCAAAGCATTTAGGTCTTCAGGGTTGAAGATGGCAGGCAGTGCGGCACGGTTTACCGTTCCTTCGGCTGTCATGGCATCTTTTCCCACATTTCTTGTGTCAGGTACCTGCTTAGCAAGTACTACAATTTTCAAACTCATAAATATAATAATGTGTTATTTAATATTCAATTGTTTTGGTTGAGGGCAAAAGTACGTTTTTTTTGCAACATAAACAAAAAAAGTTGCACAAAAACCGCTTAACTGTGTTTATGATTGTTAGGAGCGATCCTATTCATGGTTTTGGAGGAGTTAGAGATTTTTCATTGTTTACGAGCCTTCTGCCATCTATTATTTCATAGAAATCATCTCTTTATTATAGATTGAGCCCATTTTCTCAGGGGGTATAAGAAACGCTTTGAATTTACTTTTCCTGTCATATCTGTCATTCTTTGTTGGTTCTTAACTCGTTGGTTTATAGCGTAATTATGCGAAATGTTAAATGTGACAGCAACTAAAAACAAAACTATTTTTGTAATAAATAGGTGTTGTTTTATTCATGAAGATAATTTGGTGAAGTGGAAGTGTCAGCATGAGGAGAGTGTGATAGCTATTTTATCAGCACATAATTTATCGATTATAAAATACTTTGTGAAATCTCTTATAAGCTGTAACTATCTTTTTC